>OLSL01003631.1_pt1 | contig 10684 bp, 7 predicted proteins | sample 1672511 | NCBI WGS metagenome assembly OLSL01 (sample SAMEA3136694, study PRJEB25190) | human gut metagenome | biome: human gut; feature: human-associated habitat; material: faeces | place: Austria | collected 2013
CGGCAGTATATCCTTTACCGACGGTAATGACAACAGCTTTTTGTCACATCTCGGCTTTATGCCGCAAGGTATGGACTTTTATCGCAACTTTACCGCAAAGGACTACATAAAGTACATAATGGCACTGAAAAAATACTCTCCCGATAATGCAGACGAGTACGCTTTGACAACGCTCGGCAAAGTAAATCTCCGTGCGGATGCCGACAAGAAAATCGGCGCTTTTTCAGGCGGAATGAAACAAAGACTCGGCATAGCACAGGCTATAGTCGGAGAACCGAAGGTGCTTATATTCGACGAGCCTACTGCCGGACTTGACGCAAAGGAGCGTATACGCTTCAGAAATGTTATTAGCTCTCTTGCCGCAGACAAAATAGTAATACTTGCAACTCATATCGTGACCGATATTGCATATGTAGCAAAAACTGTCGTGCTTATGAACGACGGCAGGATAATAAAAACAGGAACGCAGGAGGAGCTTTGCTCCGATATTTCAGACAAGGTATGGGAAATAACCGCACAGAGTGACAAAGTAATGGACTATATGAACCGTATGCGTGTATCAAACGCAGTGTCTGACGGCAATAAGTATACCCTTAGAATAGTATCCGATGAATATCCCGAAAACGACGCTGTTTCAGTACCGCCTACACTTGAGGACGTATGTATATATTATTTCGGAGATATGTGATATGAAACTGTTTAAATATGAACTGAAAAAGAATATACTGCGGCTTCCCGTTCTGCTGTTGTTTGCGGCTCTTATACTTGTAAGCCTGTACAAGCACAATGAAACCGTTCAATTATACGGCACTCAGGATTATCTTGCCGACGGTCTTATGCGCAATATTTATCAGGCGTACAAAGGCGAGATTACCGATGAAAAAATACAGCGTATAGCCGCATACAGAAATGAAATGTCGGCTATTGTAAGCTCATCGGATTTCGACTATCCGACTACGCCCGATGACAGATATTATACCGGCTTTGCATTCGGAGATAACGGGTCATCGGAAAAAGTTATCGAAGAAATGAAATATGCGATAGAATACATAAACAATATCATTGTGCTTAGAGAGAAAACACAGACCGCAATTGCATTTTACGAGGGTAAAAATGACTACAAGGTGAGAGAGGCTCAGCAGATTGAACGCCTGTACGGAAACCGTCATATAGACGTATACGGCAATTACGATACTTACGCCCTTTACTTCGACTATGAGTTCTCTGCCTTTATTTCGATGATAATGGTGCTGTTTGTATTTGCTCCCTCGTTTTCAAAACAAAAGGCTATCAGCGATGACAAGATAATATGCGCCTGCGGAAAGGTAAAAAGCGTATTTTTTGCAAAGCATTTGTGTATGTACGCATTTTGTGCCGCCATTACGGTGATAATGACATTTACGGATATTTTATCCTTCGGCTGTCGGTACGGCATTGAATTTTTGGAGCAGCCGATATATGCGATACACAGCTTTACTTATGCGCCGCTTGACATAAGCATATTTACCGCAATACTTATTACGGCGTTTATGAGATTCCTGCTTACTGTGTTTATCGGTGAAATTGTACTGCTCATATCCTCTACCCAGAAAAACATCGGCATTTCCTATGCCCTGAGCTTTTGTGCAATAGGTGCGCTTATCTATCTGCACGGCTCTGTGCCATCACAATTCTCTCCTTTTTCTATGATATGTATGAGTAACTTTTTCACCGATGCGGAATTTGTTAATGTGCTGGGCTTTCCTGTGCTTAACATAATTTTTCTGCCGATACTTACAATACTTCTTTGCGTTACAGTAAATATTATTTGCTTTGCTGTCGCCTGTCCGCAACGTGCGATACGGCTTACCGGAAAAGCGAGGAGTAATGCTATATGAAAATATTTGTATATGAGATGAAAAAGATACTGATAAAACAGTACGCAATAATAATTCTGGCAGCTGTAGTAATAGTAAGACTGCTATCTTCTCTGCCGCTTGCAAAGCAGACATACGGATTTGACTCTGCCACAGAGCGAGAGAAATATTTTGAGATAATCTCTCCGTTTATAGGAGCAGTGACCGAAGAAAAAACTGACCGTGCAGACGAGCTTGAAAATCAGCTGAAAACGGCAAGTCAACAATACGATAAGCTGATTGATCAGCGTCTGGAACACAAAATATCGGATATTGAATATTACGAGCAGATGAAGCTGTACGAACCGACGCTCAATATCAAAAAACAGATTGAAAAAACTGTCGAACAGGTACGGCAGGCGCAAGAACGCCAATGCGATATTCTGCCTGTAAGCTATGTCCCCATAATATGTGATGCGTCGGCCGATTACCTTTTTGTGCTTGCAATCTGTCTTATATGCAGTCTGAGTGTAATCACAGAGTATACAAGCAAGACAAGATATATCCTGTGTACTACTCCCGCAGGACAGTCACGCAGTATGGCGGCAAAAACGGCAATTCTGCTCTTATCGGTCGCAGTGGCATCGGTTTTACTCTCGGCGGTTGAGGGATACTGCCTTTCAAAACAGCTTCCCTTTGAATACTGGACGTATTCCGCAAGAGGTATAGTGATAATGACAAACTGCACGGCAGAGCTTTCTATAGGCGGCCTGTTTATTCAGACCCAGCTTATTAAACTGGTTGGAAGTATTTTCATCGCCTCGGTTGCAATTCTTATTTCCGAGCTTTTTAAAAGCTATGCCGCAAGCGTATTTTCGCTTGTAACCGTGCAGATAGTTGTCGACTATGTCGGCAACCGCTCAAATCTCAGCTATCTTCTGCCGACAGGGGCTATGCGTGGCTACGGTTATTTTTACGGCGATGTCACACCGACCGCCGAAAACAATTATATGCAGTTTTCGGGAGTGCCTCTTTGGTATACTGCAGTGCTTATGTGCGGTTTGCTGATTTTTTCGGCGGCAGCTTGTGCAGGAACGATTCTTTCCTGCAATAACCGGCTGAAAAGAAAAAGGAAAAAGATACGCAAGGCGGCACTCTTGTCAACGATGTGCATTGTCACTTCACTGCTTCTGTCCTCGTGCAGTGTTGCGAATAACCGCTACGACCCCGAAGATACAATGAAGCTTGTAGGCGGCTCATATACCTTGATCGGCGAATATAATATTCCCTTTACAAATGAACTGAAAACAAGCAAATATGAAATCGTTCTTGAGACCAATCAGTCTTCCGGCGGATTTTCAATATCGCTGATTGACCTTGCAAGCAATGAAAAGCTCGATATTCCGCAGAGCTATTTTTCGGACGAAACTTTCATTCATTGCTTTATAACCGAGCATTACATTTTAGTCGAGTATATCGCCAAAGACGGAACAGAAGCAATGCGGTACTATGACCTGAATGACTTTTCAACACAAACAATCGCTCAGAACACCCGAGGAGTAGAAAAAAATCTGTTCGGACTTACCTTTAAGGACAGCGAAAGCATATTTACGACAAGCTCCTTAATTTTCACCGATGACAGAGATTTTTTCTTTGTTACAGACAGCGGTTTGTATAAGGTAGGCGTAAATAAAAATGCGTCACTGATAATAGACGAGCCTGTAACCGAAGGCTTGATTTACGATGCTCACAGCATCTATTTTATCAGTGAAAAGGACAGCATCAAGCGTTACGATCTTTCAACAGGCATTCTCAGCGAAATTGTAAGCGGTGAAAAGATAATCCCACGTTCGCTGTGGGGAGATTACGATTATATTTATTACACAAGCGAGAACGGCGAACAAAAGTTAGCAAAATAGCACTGCAATCATCGCAATAAACCCGCAATTATCCGAGTTTGTAAATTTAAATTCAGCTATTAACAGCTTAGACAAAACCCCGATTTGCTTTTAAATCGGGGTTTTGCCATAGACTGCACTCTGATAAAACATACCTTTGCAAAACCTCTCAAAATGTGTTACAATAATATCCGAACATTCACCAAATCAAAAGGAGTTTCTTATGTACAGATACGAATTGCATATGCACACCAAAGAAGGCAGCGCCTGCGCTGTAAGCTTGGTAGAAGATATGATAAAGCAGTATGTAAAAATCGGTTTTTCGGGTGCTGTTGTAACAAACCATTTTATAAGAGGCAACACCTGTGTTTCACGTTCTCTGCCGTGGGAACAGCTTATTATGCAATACAGCAAGGCATACACGAACGGCAGAAAAATCGCCGCAGAACTTGATTTTGACCTGTTTTTCGGCATTGAAGAAGGCTACGGCAACGGAAAGGAATTTTTAGCATACGGCTTTGAGCCGGAATTTCTTTTATCACGTCCGTTTCTGAGAAATGCCGATCTGAATATATGGGCACAAGAGATCCACTCAGTCGGCGGATTTATAGCTTACGCTCACCCTTTCCGTAACAGAGATTACATAACAAATCCCGATGAAGTACCGGATATTTCGATAGTTGACGGAATTGAGGGCTACAACAGAGGAAACCGTGATATTGAAAACGAAAAAGCAATCCGTGTTTTTGGCAACGGAGATACGATTATCACCGCAGGAAGCGATCTGCACAGCACCGACTTTGACAGTGCCTACGGAATAGAAACACAGCACAGGATAAGGAGTAACGAGGAGCTGGTGAAAACGTTGCTTGAGAGGAATTTCAGGGTTTATCTTGGGGGATGAAAAACGATATTTAACTAACGTAATCTGAATGTTTGCCGTCAGAAATTTTCTCTGTGATACATTTTTATGTTTTTTTAAAACAGTGGGACTTATTTGATGTTTTCAAACGGTTATAGTCATAGCAAAGAGCTGACATGAATGCTTCGGCATTTTCATTGGAAGCATGAAAGGACGGTACATAATGGGTGCAGAATACCAAAACACAGAATATGAAAGCAAGCTGAAAGAAATCAGCTTTTACAAACTTCATCCTGAATATATTGCTTTTGTCGGAGATAAGTTTGAAAAATACAGGATACTGCAAGTCGGTGAGAGCCACTTTATTCCACAATTAAAAGAAGAGCAGGACATTTTCCCGATTGACTATTTTGAAAAATGGTTATCAGACTCTTGCGAAGATATGAAATCTTTCAAAAACAATAATTCGGACGACTGTAATTGGCGCTACTGGATAATTACTCAGAAAGTCATTGTAGATTATCTGAACGGATATCGGACAAGATCTCATGGGATTTTCACCGAGCTTGTCAAAGTGTTTTCAAAGATTTATGAAAAACGTGATATAGGCAAAATCAATACTGAAAAATCGCAAAACTACAGGCATTTTGCTTTCATGAACTTTTTTCAGATGCCGTCGTTATATAAAGGTGAAAAATTCTGGAACTCGTTGAAATACAGTGCTTCAAAAAACGCAGACCGATTGAATCTTAAAAATAAAGAAGAAACAACAAGTTACGCAAATAAAGTCTGGGATAAAATCGTCAAAGAATCTACAGCGGTTTTTGACGAAACTGTTGATATCCTCAACCCTGAAATAATAATATTTACCTCAAAATCCGCATGGGATGCTTACAAAGGAAAATATAAAAATGCGCCCAATATCATCAATACCGTTCATCCCGGGTGTCCATGGTGGCACAAACCGGGCGGTAAAGAAAAACTGATTGAAAAGTGGACTGCAATCTGTAACGAATAATCATAAACAAGTTGTAGAAATACGGCTCGTTTTTGTTTTCTGCCTTGCTTTTGTATGTAAATTTATCTGCAATATAACAATGTACTGTTTTTGGGACAGGGGCTCATGTATAATTGCATTATAAGAAATCTGAATTGTCAAAGTGAAGTTGTGATGTTAAGTCGGATTGCGTTCACTTTGCAAAACAGTATTTCAATCTGTCTGCCTTGCTATACAAAAATGACAGTGAAATATATTAAAAGTCGGCTTTTCGCAAAGACAACACTATTTCAAGCCGCAAATCTGCTCATATTTTGCTTAGTAAAACAGGTAGTATTTATTTACCGCTTTGCCATTTAAGCCAAGTAGGTAAGTTAGTAGTTTATCCGTTTTTATGTATTGCTTTTTTGATATAATTACAGTACAATAAAATAAAACGGATAACCGAAAACCGAATCTGTTATCAGATAGCGACACGATATTTTGATAATCTTGTAAAACGCAGTTGACATATCAAAATATCTACAAGTCTGAAATAACAGTATTGTTGTAAAGGAGAAAAATATGGGATTTAAAATTACAAACGACGGCGTTCTGGAAAAATACATAGAAGAAAAGGGAGTGTCTGAGGTAGTTATACCGGACTGTGTGAAAGAAATCGGTAAATTGGCATTTTCCGGCTGTAGCAGTCTCAAAAGCATAATTATTCCGGATTCGGTCACAAGCATTGGTGAAGGTGCATTTAGTTTTTGTGAAACCCTCACAAACATAACCATTCCGAATTCTGTTACAAGTATCAGCAAGGATGCGTTTGAATGGTGTAAAAGCTTTACAAGTATAACCATTCCGGATTCAGTCATTAGTATTGGTATCGATGCATTTTACAACTGTAATAGTCTTACAGACATAACCATTCCTGATTCGGTTATAAGTATAGGTAGCGGTGCTTTTTTCGGTTGTACTAATCTCAGAAGAGTAATCATTCCAAGTTCAGTTACAAGCATTAATGATGAGACTTTTTTTCTTTGTTCCAATCTTACAAGCGTAACCATTCCCGATTCGGTTACAAGTATCGGAGATTTAGCATTCAAATACTGTGGCAGTCTTACAGCAATAATCATTCCCAATTCCGTAACAAGTATCGGTATGGACACGTTTGAAGGTTGCAGAAGTCTTAACAGTATAACTATTCCGGATTCAGTTACAAGTATCAATCCCTATATATTTTACGAATGCTACGAACTTAAAAGCGTTACCATTCCCGATTCGGTTACAAACATTGGTAAAAGTGCATTTGAAGGTTGCAATAGCCTTACAAGTATAACTATTCCAGATTCGGTTACAAGCATTGGTGAAAGTGCATTTAACGGTTGCAGTAGCCTTACAAGCATAAGAATTCCGGATTCGGTTACAAGTATCGGTAAAAGTGCATTTAACGGTTGCAGTAGCCTTACAAACATAAGAATTCCGGATTCGGTTACAGATATCGGTAAGGGTGCATTTGAAGGTTGCGATTCAGCAACTTTTAACTATATCAAAACCAGCGACAAAGCCGAGAACCAAATAAATGTTAATGGTTTAAAGGAGAAAGTTATGAATGCTGAAATTATTTCAAATGATACTCAAATAAAAAATGCACTTGATTTTATGTTATTCTCATATTTCAAAGCAACTTTTGATGTAGGTTGCCTTTTTGAAGGAGCCGTGAGAGCGGCATATAATGACGCAACAATGCGAAACGCACTTGTTCTTAAAAATCCAGATAAGAAAAATGGCACCGACTATCAGAAAGCGTATGATAAATGTGAAAAAGAGCGCAAAGCTATCCATTTCATAGTAAAAAAGCAAATTATTAAAATCACTATGGAAGCTATCGATGACCTGTCAAAATATACAGGCAATTTTACCGAGTGGCATGAAAATATCTGCAACAGGCTTGTAAACGGCGATGACGGTTTTAATAAATTCTATGATAAGCTATCTGAAAATTGCGACAACAAATTTTTTGAGTTTGATAACAAACCCACACAGTATTTCACTATCGGTAATGCCCAGAAGCTTATCAATATGACTTTGAAAAACCTCTATATAATCACAACTGTTTCTTCCCTTTATAATCGCAATGAAAAGGCGCAGGAATGGTACAATAAATTCAGCTGGATTTATAATAAGAAAGAAGGCTTTGATATTCCAATAGACAGTTATTTATTAAAAAATTATACTGATAAAGATTGTGCATGGAGCAAAATTTCGGAATATAATAGATATCTAGAACTACAAAAAGAAATAAAAGGCAATTTAAAAACAATTGATGACGAGTGTCCAGAATGGATCAAAATTGCATATAATGAAAAGAAAAAAGAAATTGAAAAAGACAAAGAAGCATATTTGGCTTTATTAAATATAAGTGAAGATGAAAATAATAATATAGTGCTAAATAAATAACTCCCCCGCCGTACCCTGTACGGCGATTTTCTTTCTATCCATCTTCCACATATCCCCTCAACCGTCAACTTCTTCTACTTGACATTACAATAAATTCTTGCTACAATATCTTTTATACAATATAACCTGAGGTGAAAAATGAAAAAATTCTTGATACCGCTGTTATGCAGTGCAATATTGCTTTTATGCGGCGGCTGCAACCTAAGCGACAAAGTGAGAATCGGCACAGCGGCTGAAGGCGGAAATTACTACATTTTCGGCAGTGAACTGAATGCTATAGATTCGCTCGAAAGCTACAATATCAATATCAAAAGAACGGCAGGCTCTGCCGCAAATATGCGTCTGCTCTCAGAAAACTATCTTCAGATGGCAGTGGTTCAGACCGACATAATAGACGATGCGTGGAACGGCAGAAACGGCTTTACCGAAGAATACCATGATTTCGGCGCAGTAGCAGGACTGTTCACAGAAAGCTGTCAGATTGTCGTACACTGTGACAGTGATATAAAAAGCGTTTCGGATCTTAAAGGAAAGGCTGTAAGCATCGGTGAAGAAGAATCGGGTACTGCGCATAACGCAAGGCAGATATTGACTTCATACGGTATTGCCGAGGATATGATAAAGACGGTAAACCTTGATTACAAGGATGCCGCAAGTCAGCTTGAAAACGGCACTATAGACGCATTCTTCTGCACTATCGGTGCACCTAATCCCACTATAAAATCACTCTGCGACAAAGGCTCGGCACGTCTTGTTTCGCTTGACAGCGACAAGATAGACGACCTTGTAAGCTCCTACGGCTACTACTCTGCCTGCACGATACCGACAGGCACTTACAAAGGTCAGACCGAAGACGTCAAGACTATAGGTGTTACCGCTGTACTGCTTGCAGGAAATTCTTGCCCTAAGGACACAGTGAAAGCGATAACTAAGGCGATTTTCGATAACTCGGAAACTATACAAAACGCACTTCCCGTAAATATCGTAACCGACAGAAAATCAGCTGTCAACGGCATCAATATCCCGTTTCATCCGGGTGCCGCCGAGTATTACGGCGAAAACGGAATAAACGTAGAAACGGAGTAACAAGATGAGCATAGCACTTGATATGTATCAGACAGTAGCAATAGCTGTGCTTGTCCTGATGCTTGGCGCATTTCTGCGCAAAAAGATACATTTTCTTGAAAAGTTCTGCATTCCCGCTCCCGTTATAGGCGGTCTGCTGTTTGCAATACTCACCTGCATCCTGCACGGCACGGGTCTTGCAGACGTCAGCTTTGACGATACACTGAAAGAAGTCTGTATGGTACTGTTCTTCACCTCTGTAGGCTTCCAGGCAAACCTTAAAGTCCTCAAAAGCGGCGGAAAGTCAATGATAGTATTTCTGATACTGGTCATACTGCTGATAGTCGGACAGAACTTCACCGCACTCGGACTTTCAAATCTGCTCGGACTCGATCCTCTTATCAGTATGTGTACCGGTTCTATACCAATGGTCGGCGGTCACGGTACGGCAGGTGCGTTCGGTCCTGTTCTTGAGGATCTCGGAGTATCGGGAGCTACCACCCTATGTACTGCGGCGGCTACATTCGGACTTGTCGCAGGAAGCCTTATCGGAGGACCTATCGGCAGACGGCTTATAGTAAAGCACGACCTATTAAAGACGGTTGTACCCGAAGACGACAGCCTGCTTGTCGAAGAAGGCAAGAAGCACGAGCGTCACTTCTCTATGTACGCTCCCGCCGTATATCAGCTTGTACTCGCTGTCGGCGCAGGCACGGTAATCTCCTACCTGCTGACTATGACGGGAATGACGTTCCCGATATACATCGGTGCGATGATTGTTGCCGCTCTTATGCGTAATATCGGCGAATACACGGGCAAAATCACCATACACATGGGCGAAATAAACGACCTCGGCGGTATATGCCTGTCGTTATTTCTCGGAATAGCAATGATAACGCTGAAGCTCTGGCAGCTTGCCGACCTTGCATTACCGCTGATAATCATGCTCGGCGGACAGGTACTGCTGATGTTCCTGTATTCCTATTTTGTCGTATACAGAATTATGGGCAGAGATTATGACTCGGCAGTGCTGACAGCCGGTATGTGCGGCTTCGGTATGGGTGCAACACCAAATGCAATGGCCAATATGCAGGCTATATGTCAAAGGTATGCACCGTCTGTAAAGGCGTATCTCCTTGTTCCGCTTATAGGCAGTCTGTTTGCGGATTTTCTCAACAGTATCACCATCACGTTCTTTATAAATATGCTGTAAACCTACAGTGGTTTACTTTTGGAGGGGTTTATATGTTCGGCAAAGATAAAGACAAGCAGAAAAAGAAAAAAGAAAAAATGAATGGTAAAGCAGGACATTCGGAGGAAAACTACAATGTTCTTTATGACAATCTCGCTTTTCCGGAGGTATACGCAATAAAGCAAAAACAAAGCGATACCGAGGAAACAGACGAAGAGCCGGTAAATTACGACAATGTGGCTATTCCCGAAATCAATGTAAAGAAAGATAAGAAATAATTCCGACCGCTCTTAATGAGCGGTTTCAGCTTGTAGAAAAAGTCTATTTTTATAAAAATAGAGCAAATTCTCTATCCCTAACCCCAAACCCCTTCCCCGTGGGAAGGGGCTA
>OLSL01003634.1_pt1 | contig 10672 bp, 10 predicted proteins | sample 1672511 | NCBI WGS metagenome assembly OLSL01 (sample SAMEA3136694, study PRJEB25190) | human gut metagenome | biome: human gut; feature: human-associated habitat; material: faeces | place: Austria | collected 2013
TGTCCAAGAAATATCTTGGTGAGCAGATCGATATTCATGCAGGTGGGGAAGACCTGATCTTTCCACATCATGAAAATGAAATTGCGCAGAGTGAAGCAGCGAACGGAAAAGAGTTCTCCAGATACTGGATGCATAACGGGTTCCTGAACATTGATAACCGTAAGATGTCCAAGTCTCTTGGAAACTTCTTCACAGTTCGCGAGATCAGTGAGAAGTATGACCTTCAGGTACTTCGTTTCTTCATGTTAAGCGCACATTACAGAAGTCCACTGAACTTCAGTGCTGAATTGATGGAAGCAGCAAAGAGCGGACTTGAGAGAATCATTACAGCAGCTGATCGTCTGAAATTCCTTATGGGAAGCGCGAAGACAGAAGATATGGCAGAGACAGAGGCAGAGAAGTTTGCAAAGTCAGCAGAATATGTTGGAAACTTTGAGAGCGCTATGGATGATGACTTTAATACAGCAGATGCGATCGCTGCAGTATTTGATCTTGTAAAATTCATTAATACGATGACAGACGAAGACAGTTCCAAAGAGTATCTTGAGAATCTGTTTGACCGTCTGGTAAGACTGACAGAAGTACTTGGAATTATTGTTGATAAAGAAGATGAGATTCTTGATTCTGACATTGAAGCACTGATCGCAGAGCGTCAGGCAGCAAGAAAAGAGAAAAATTTTGCAAGAGCAGATGAAATCAGAGATGAACTTCTTGCGAAAGGTATCATTTTGAAAGATACAAGAGAAGGGGTACAATGGAAAAGAGCATAACAGCAGGTTTAGAAGAGTATATCCGGACAATTCCCGGAATGAAAGAGATTGATGCAAAGCAGTGCTCTCCGCTGGTTCTTGCCTATGTGGGAGACTGCGTGTATGATCTGATCATTAAGACAATGGTGGTTGGCCGTGGAAACAGGCCGGTCCACCGTCTTCATGAAGAGACAAGCCAGTATGTGCAGGCATCAGCACAGTCCTTTATGATGCGTTCCATGCAGGAGCATCTGAATGAGGAAGAACATGGAGTTTACCGGAGAGGAAGAAATGCACGATCTGTGTCTCCGGCAAAGAATCAGTCAATTACAGATTACAGAAGAGCGACAGGTTTTGAGGCATTGATCGGACATTTATATCTGACAGGTCAGTATGAACGACTGACAGAGCTTGTAAGTATCGGACTTGAAAGCATTGAAAAAGAGATAAAGGAAAAAGGAGCAGAACATGCAGGAAAATAGAGAACAGGGAACAGAGACATTTGTAATTGAAGGAAGAAATGCCGTATTGGAAGCATTTCGTTCCGGACGTACGATTGACAAGATTTATGTTCTTGACGGATGCCAGGACGGACCGGTAAGAACAATTGTACGTGAAGCGAAAAAACACGGATCTCTGATCAATTTTGTGACAAAAGAAAGACTTTCCCAGCTCTCAGAGACAGGGAAGCATCAGGGCGTGATCGCGCATGCGGCAGCATATGAATATTCTACGATTGACGATATGCTTAAACTGGCAGAAGAGAGAGGCGAAGCTCCGTTTCTGATTCTTTTAGACAATATTGAAGATCCGCACAATCTTGGCGCGATCATTCGTACAGCGAACCTTGCAGGTGCACACGGAGTCATTATTCCAAAGAGAAGAGCAGTTGGTCTGACAGCGACAGTTGCGAAGACATCTGCCGGAGCTTTGAATTATACACCGGTCGCAAAGGTGACGAATCTTGTGAAGACAATGGAAGAACTCAAGGAAAAAGGACTCTGGTTTGTATGTGCTGATATGGATGGCGAGCAGATGTATGACCTGAACCTGACAGGACCGATCGGTCTTGTGATCGGAAATGAAGGTGAGGGCGTTGGCCGCCTTGTGAAAGAAAACTGTGATTTCGTTGCAGGAATTCCAATGAAAGGTCAGATTAATTCTCTGAATGCATCTGTGGCAGCAGGCGTTCTTGCTTATGAGATCGTAAGACAGAGGATTTCGCAGAAATAAATATGAGTATTGCTCGAAAAAAGAGTGATAACAGGTGATAATCGGATGAGTAAGTATGACAGAATGACAGATGAGCAGCTTTTATGTGATTACAAAAATGGAAATCAGGAGATTATGGATTACCTGATGGTGAAATATAAATCCATGGTAAGGAAGAAAGCGCGTGCAATGTATCTGTTGGGTGGAGAGAACGAGGATCTGATCCAGGAAGGAATGATCGGTCTGATCAAAGCAGTGCGGGATTTTGATGTAACGCAGAAAACATCATTTTCAAGTTTTGCAGAACTTTGTGTCTCCAGACAGATGTACTCGGCAATTGAGGCATCAAATCGAAAAAAGCATCTGCCTTTGAATTCTTATGTTTCGTTATATGAAGACAGTGAACAGGTAGGAGAGGGGAGAAGTCTTCCTTTGATTGACACGATAGAATCATCGAAGGAGAATGATCCGGAAGTTCTCTATTTTGGAAAAGAATATACAGAAGCTTTTGCGGAGCAGCTCAAAGAATTGCTCAGTCCATTAGAAAATCATGTTCTTTATCTGCACTTGATGGGAACGGATTATCGGACGATTGCGGAATTACTTGGAAAGAGTCCGAAGTCAGTGGACAATGCACTTCAGAGGATCAAGACAAAAGCACAAAAGATTCTGCCGTAAAGGAGAAATACGGATGAAGAAAAAATACAATTACTTTTTGGCACTTGCAGTCTTTCTGGTGATCATGATCTGCTTTAACAAATTCGGATACATCATTTCTTATCTGGCCGCAATTGGCGGGCCTCTGGTTATGGGAAACAATGGAACAATGGTGGTTTATGAGTTCCTGATGAGTCATTTGAATCTGGTATCGGCAATTTTGTACCTTATGGTTCTGCCTATTCCTGCTTTATGGTATTATCTTGCTTTTCAGCTACGTGAAGGAGGAATCCGTGCAATCCCAGGCAAATGCAGAAGAGTCGGATGGGACGGATGCGTTTTAATCGCGCTGTTTACTTTTGGCATGATACACGTGACCAGTATTATACTGGCAATTGTAGCACGGTCACTTCCGGATGCGATGGATAATTATCAGAATCTGATAGAAAATTCCGGCCTGACAGAATATTCGCTGATGTGGGTTTTCAGTACATTGATTCTTCCACCTCTTGTGGAAGAAATGATTTTCCGGGGTTTGATCCAGAAATATCTTGAACGTGCCGGAATGCATTGGATCCTGGCGAATGTTGTACAGGCGGTTCTGTTTGGAGTGTTCCATCAAAATCTCGTACAGGGAATTTATGCGGCACTTTTGGGGTTTGCACTTGGATTTGTGGCGCATCGCTATAACACTCTGGCGGCATCCATGCTGATGCACATGTTCTATAATCTGATGGGAACGCTGATCGTAGATCTTGAGAGCAGATTCCTTCCGACAATAGTAATGGGAATGATTATCCTGATCAGTATTCCGATGACAGTGAGTGCTGTGACGTTGATTTGTCTGACAACAAATAATAAAAAAACAGAGGTTTGAGAAGATGAGATTTGTAATACAAAGAGTAACAGAGGCATCTGTTACGATTGATGGTGAGATATCAGGAAAGATTGGAAAAGGGTATCTTGTTCTGATTGGAGTAGCAGATACAGACACAAAAGAGATTGCAGACAAAATGATACGAAAAATGATCGGACTTCGTATTTTTGAAGATGAACAGGGAAAAACAAACCTTTCGCTTGCTGATGTGGACGGAGGTCTTCTTCTGGTTTCACAGTTTACGTTATATGCAAACTGTAAGAGAGGAAACAGACCAAGCTTTATTGAAGCAGGAAAACCGGATATGGCGAATGAGATGTATGAATATATCATTGAAAAATGCAGGGAATCAGTGGATGAAGTACAGACCGGAGAGTTTGGAGCTGATATGAAGGTTCAGCTGCTCAATGACGGGCCATTTACCATTTTGCTGGATTCAGATCAGCTTTAACTTGACAATCAAACTCAAGTAGTGTATATTTAATTTTGCGTTCTGCTGGAACGCAATAAGCTGTCTTGGCGCAGTCGGTAGCGCGTCGCCTTGGTAAGGCGGAGGTCGGGGGTTCAAGTCCCCTAGACAGCTTTGAATCTTTCCCCGGAAACGCCCGTAAGTGCGGTGTTTTCGGGGTTTTTCTTTTGTGAAAATTCCAATCCGTAGGAATTTTACAGACTTTCCTATGGACTTACAGGCTTGAAAGAAAAAAGCAATTCCTTGTTGAAGATTCTTTCACTTGTCATAAAATATGTTATACTGAAGTTAATTGAAGTGGTGGTTCAAGGTGACGGGTTCTGCAGAAGGGGAAGCCGTATGAGCGAAAAGAATTATGAAACAAGTGAATTAAAAGAACTGAAAGATGCGTTACAGACGTTTACAGAGTTTGTATGGGAGATGGAAGAATATCTGCCGGAATTTTATCATTTTTTTGATGCGATGAGGCAGAACATTGAGATTTTTCTTCAGGTTGGCGAAGAGGATGAAGAACAGATTCATGAGATTTTGGAACGGGATTGGGAGAAAGCACATGCACCGCTTGTGGGAGTACAGTGTTATGATTTTCAAGAATCACATCCAGAGGCAGAAGCAGGAACTTGTGTTTATTTTGCGAATCTTTTGACAGAAATCGGTCGTTTTTTTGAACCGATGAGTATGTTGGGAGTGTTTTGAAAGAAGTGAAAAGGAGGAACGGATATGGCATCGTTTTTAGAAGACATCACACCATTTTATGGGACAGGAGAACGGAATGGGAAAGGACAGACACTGGAAGAATTTCTGGAAGAATATGATCCATATCGATATAAAAATCCGTGTTGTACAACAGACACAGTTGTTTTCTCTTATAAAGATGAACAGGCACTGAAAGAGGGACGATTAAAGGTGCTTTTGGTTAAGAGAGGAAATCATCCCAGTATTGGGTGTTGGGCTCTTCCGGGAGGATTTGTAAATTTGCGGGAGAATCTGGAGGAAACAGCAAGACGGGAACTGCAGGAAGAGACCGGAGTCAGCGGACTTCCGGTGGAACAGTTTGCCTGTTATGGAGATTATCAGAGAGATCCGAGAGCGAGGATCATTACAAGTGCGTATCTTTCTATTGTAAAGGAGTCGGATGTAAGTGTGGAGGCCGGAGATGATGCGGCAGATGCGGCGTGGTTTGAGATAGAGATGGAACCGGAGACAGTATATGAAGAAGATGGATGGGAAAAGACGGAATATCATCTGACAATTCAAAATCAGGATCAGAAAATGAATGCAGTTGTTCAGAAAAAGGAGCTGACAGGATTGGTCAAAGAAAAATACTATGTTGTAAAAGAGGGTGGAGGAATTGCAGTGGATCACGCGGCTATTCTGGCACAGGCTTATGAATTATTAAAAGGCAGATTGTAAGCGGAAAAAGAATCTCTTGTGGTTGTTCTTTTTATGTGATAAGATATTGAGCATGAAAGCCTGTAGGATAAATCACAATTCCGAAGGAATGTGACAGATCATCCGGATGGTACTTATGGTTAGTAGGAGGAAGATATGGAGAACGAAACAGTTTCAAAGAATTTTATTGAACAGGAGATAGATAAGGATCTGGCAGAAGGAGTTTACGATCATGTATGCACCCGTTTCCCGCCGGAGCCGAATGGATACCTTCATATTGGTCATGCGAAGTCTATCCTTTTGAATTATGGACTGGCAGAGAAGTATAATGGTGAATTCCATATGAGTTTTGATGATACGAACCCGACAAAGGAGAAGACAGAATTTGTTGAGTCTATCAAAGAGGATATTAAGTGGCTGGGGGCTGACTGGAAGGATCATCTTTATTTTGCATCCGATTATTTTGATCAGATGTATGAGTGCGCTGTGAAGCTGATCAAGAAAGGAAAAGCATTTGTCTGTGATCTTACAGCAGAACAGATGCGTGAATATAGAGGAACTCTTACAGAGCCTGGAAAGGAAAGCCCATATAGAAACCGTTCTGTAGAAGAGAACCTTGAACTTTTTGAAAACATGCGTGCAGGAAAGTATGCAGACGGAGAGAAAGTTCTTCGTGCAAAGATCGACATGGCATCACCGAATATCAATATGCGTGACCCGATCATTTATCGTGTTGCCCGCATGACACATCACAATACAGGTGATAAGTGGTGCATTTATCCGATGTATGATTTTGCTCATCCAATCGAGGATGCAATCGAGGGAATCACACATTCCATCTGTACACTTGAGTTTGAAGATCACAGACCGCTTTATGACTGGGTTGTGAGAGAATGTGAATTCGAGAACCCACCGCGTCAGATTGAGTTCGCAAAATTGTATCTTACGAATGTTGTAACAGGAAAGCGCTATATTAAAAAGCTCGTAGAAGATAAGATTGTTGATGGATGGGATGATCCAAGACTGGTTTCTATCGCAGCGCTCAGAAGAAGAGGATTTACACCGGAGTCAATCAAGATGTTTATTGATATGTGTGGTATTTCCAAGAGCCAGAGTTCTGTTGATTATGCGATGCTTGAGTACTGTATTCGAGAGGATCTGAAGATGAAGCGTTCCCGTATGATGGCTGTGCTTGATCCGATCAAGCTTGTGATCGATAACTATCCGGAAGGAGAAGTTGAATATCTGGATGTTGCGAACAATCTGGAGAACGAAGAACTTGGACAGCGTAAAGTTCCGTTCTGTCGTGAACTCTACATCGAGAGAGACGACTTCATGGAAGAACCGCCAAAGAAATATTTCCGTTTGTTCCCGGGGAATGAAGTTCGTCTGATGCATGCATATTTTGTGAAATGTGAAAGCTTTGTAAAGGATGAGAATGGTAACGTGACAGAAGTTCACTGTACTTATGATCCTGAGACAAAGGCTGGAAGTGGATTTACAGGACGTAAGGTGAAAGGAACAATTCATTGGGTTCCGGCACCATATGCACAGAAAGCAGAAGTAAGACTGTATGAGAACCTTGTAGATGAAGAGAAGGGTGTATACAATAAAGAGGATGGTTCTCTGAACCTGAATCCAAATTCTCTGAAGATTATCAAAGATGCTTATGTGGAGCCAAGCTTTGCAGATGCGAAAGCTTATGATAGCTTCCAGTTTGTAAGAAACGGATTTTTCTGTATCGATGCAAAGGATTCTACACCGGAGAATCTGGTATTTAACCGTATTGTTTCCCTGAAGAGTTCTTTCAAACTGCCGAAGAAATAAAAAACGAACTGCCGTGATCACAATGAGAAATTGTTCACGGCAGTTTTTCATAGTTATAGGTGTGATGCAGAGGGAGAACAAGAATGTATGAATTGACAATGAGTTTGAAGCCAAAATCAAAAACTCCGCTGTACGAACAGATTTATGAATTTATCAAGGAAGAGATTCAGAATAACGTAATACAGAGTGGAGAGCGGCTTCCATCTACAAGAGCATTGAGTAAGCATCTGGTGGTGAGCAGGAGTACAGTAGAACTTGCATATGAACAGCTCCTGTCGGAAGGGTATGTGGAGGCGATCCCATGCAAAGGATATTTTGTCGCAAAGATCGAAGGTATCTATCAGCTTCAGAAGAGACCGGAGATCAAAGTTGAACCGATTTCTTCAGGAGTGACAGAATATGCGTATGATTTCACTCCGAACGGTGTGGATCTCAACAGTTTTCCGTATAATGTCTGGAGAAAATTATCCAAAGAATGTCTGATAGATGATAAGGCAGAGATGTTCCGATTGGGGAATCCTCAAGGAGAATATGGACTTCGGAATGCGATCAGCAGTTATTTGCATCAGGCAAGAGGAATACACTGTCATCCGGATCAGATCATTATTGGAGCAGGAAGCGATTATCTGCTTATGCTTTTGACAACAGTGATTGGAAATTGTCATAAAGTTGCGCTGGAAAATCCGACCTACGGACAAGCCTATCGTTTGTTTGAACGATTAAGCTATGAAGTCTGTACTGTTGATATGGATCAAAGCGGGATGCGGATTGATGAATTAGAGAAATCAGGGGCGGATATTGCATTTGTCATGCCGTCTCATCAGTATCCACTTGGATGTGTTATGCCGATCCAAAGAAGAATGGAACTTTTGAAATGGGCAGATGCGGCAGAAGACAGATATATTATTGAAGATGATTACGACAGCGAATTTCGATATAAAGGAAAGCCGATTCCGGCACTGCAGGGAAGTGATAGCAATGGGAAAGTGATTTATACAGGTACCTTTTCTAAATCACTGGCACCTTCTATTCGAATGAGTTATATGGTGCTTCCGGAACATATTTTGAAAATTTATCAGGAAAAATGCAGATTCATCAGTTCTACTGTCTCCAAGGTGGATCAGATGATTCTTCAGAAATTTATGGAAGAAGGCTATTATGAGCGACATCTGAATAAAACACGCGCATTATATAAGAACAGGCATGATGTTCTGATCAGCAGCCTTCGGAAGATGAAAGAGATTCTGGAAATTTCCGGAGAAAATGCAGGTGTTCACCTGTTGTTGCATTTTAAGACGGATGATTCGGAAAAGGATTTGATTGAAAAAGCGGCGAAACAGGGTGTCAGAGTTTATGGCTTATCCGAGTATTGTGTAAAAGAGAATGAAGGCAATACAGGAAAAGCTGTGATTCTGTTAGGTTATGCAAACATGAATGAGGAGAAAATCCGTGCAGCTGTTCAACTACTCTGTAAGGCATGGGAATAGATGATAGAAAAACAGATTGCATCTAAATAAAAAGGAAGCGGGATAGTTCAATTTTATTAAGTGTAAGATTGAGCTATCTGCTTCCTTTTTATTATTCGCTTAAATCATCCGGTTGGGCTGCCTGCAAAGATACATAAGATCTTTCCTGTGTTGGTTCAAGATCCTGATCCAGATCAAATGTATCGGAATCCGTCTCCTCTTTATTGCTATCGGTGCTATCTGCTTTTATATCAGAGGATGTACTCTTTGACTTTTTGATCAGACGAACAGCAAGAAGTCCGATTGCAGTACCAACAGTGCCAAGTCCAACTATCCATTTGATTAATTTTTTCAATTCTATAGTCTCCCTTCTATTAAACTAAATTTGATACTGTTTCATACTAAAATAGTATGATAAACAGTTTGCTTTCAGGGGAAAACCGCCTGATTTACTTTTCATTGTAATACTTTTACCGCAGAAATACAATATTTCTGACATTTAAATAAAAAAATGCGAAATAACGTTTTACAACCCTGCAAAAGTATAGTATAATTCTTAAGGCGGTAATGGTTATAAGTACCGCTGATTAATATTATTTACAAGCAAACATACGCAGGAGGGTTTGAAATGGTAAAAGCAGTAGTTGGTGCAAACTGGGGCGATGAAGGAAAGGGTAAGATCACAGACATGCTTGCTAGAGAGGCAGATATCATCGTTCGTTTTCAGGGTGGTGCGAATGCAGGCCATACAATTGTGAATGATTACGGAAAATTTGCGCTGCATACACTGCCATCAGGTGTGTTCTATGGACATACGACCAGCATCATTGGTAATGGTGTCGCACTGGATGTGCCGCGTCTTTTCGCAGAGGTACAGTCTGTAGTAGAAAAAGGTGTTCCGATGCCGAAGATTCTTGTATCCGACAGGGCACAGATGGTAATGTCTTATCACAAGAATTTTGATGCATATGAGGAAAATCTTTCGGTTCCGCAAAATCAGGATTTGCTCCGTTCTATTCAGACAAGTATGCAAAGATCGGTTTTCAGGTTAGTGAGCTGTTTGATGATGAACTTTTGAAGGAGAAGGTTGTGCGCGTGGCAGAGCAGAAGAATGTACTGCTTGAGCATTTATACCACAAACCACTGATTAATCCTGATGAGTTATATAACGAACTGATGGAATATAAGAAAATGGTAGAGCCGTTTGTAGCTAATGTATCTCTTTACCTTCATGAGGCAATCAAAGAAGGAAAGACAGTTCTTCTTGAAGGACAGTTAGGATCCATGAAAGATCCGGATCACGGAATTTATCCAATGGTTACATCTTCCTCAACACTTGCAGGATACGGTGCGATCGGAGCAGGAATCCCACCATACGAGATCAAGCAGATCGTTACAGTATGTAAAGCATACTCAAGTGCAGTAGGAGCCGGAGCTTTCGTAAGTGAGATCTTTGGAGAGGAAGCAGACGAGCTTAGAAGACGTGGTGGTGACGGCGGAGAGTACGGCGCTACAACAGGACGTCCAAGAAGAATGGGATGGTTTGACTGTGTTGCATCCAAATATGGCTGCAGAATGCAGGGAACAACAGATGTAGCATTTACAGTACTCGACGTACTCGGATATCTGGATGAGATTCCGGTATGTGTTGGTTATGAGATCAACGGAGAAGTTACTACAGAATTCCCGGTAACACATCTTCTTGAGAAGGCAAAACCGGTTTACAAAGTTCTTCCGGGATGGAAAGAAGACATCCGTGGAATCAAAAACTACGAAGATCTTCCGGAAAACTGCCGTAAATACATTGAATTCATTGAGAAAGAGATCGAGTATCCGATCACAATGATCAGTAACGGACCAGGAAGAGACGATATTATTTATCGTAATAAATAATGAAACAGAAATACAGGACAGGAAGTGAAAGCTTACCGTCCTGTATTTTTTATATATTAGGAAAGTTCTTTCCTAATATATAAAAACGCTCCGCTAGGGATGCGCACTGCGGCGTACAATGTAGTTGTTG
>OLSL01003635.1_pt1 | contig 10668 bp, 9 predicted proteins | sample 1672511 | NCBI WGS metagenome assembly OLSL01 (sample SAMEA3136694, study PRJEB25190) | human gut metagenome | biome: human gut; feature: human-associated habitat; material: faeces | place: Austria | collected 2013
CCCGGCCCCTACAAGCCAGCCCCGCAGGTCAAATCAGCCGAACAGATCCTCGTCGTCGCAGAGCTTGACGTAGCCGGCGCTCTTGACGGGGAAGACGTAGGTCTCCTCCCCGTCGGTCAGGGTCACATTGCCGTCGGCATCCAGCCCCTGCAGGATGCCCGCATAGTCGCGGCGGCCCTGCTCGTCGGGGCGGATCAGATGCGCCGCGCACTTCTGGCCCTTGAGCTGCTCGTAGTGCTCGGGGCGGGTCAGGCGGCGACCCAGGCCCGGGCTGCCGACCTCGAGGTAGTAGCTCTGTTCAATGGGGTCTGCCTCGTCCAGCAGCGGATCAATGGCGCGGGAGACAGCCTCGCAGGTGTCGGTGTCCAGCGGCTCATCGCGGTCGATCAGCACGCGCAGGAACCAGTCCGGGCCTTCCTTTTCAAAGCGGACATCCCACAGGCGCAGGTCCATCCCCTCAACAACGGGGCGGACGAGCGCTTCGACGACCTTGACCGCGCTGCCCTGCTGCGGTTTACCGGGTTTTGCCATAAAAATGCTCCAATCATAAAAAGAAAGCGGACCTTGCGGCCCACTTTCAGTAAAATCATCATCGAACACTAAGACTATACCACATCCGTGCGCAAAATGCAAGCCCCCGCCGGGCAGATTTGCCTTCTAGCGGGCTTTTTCAGCGTGCATTTTTTGCGGAGTTTGAGAAAACGGCCTGTAAATTCCGTATTGGACTGAATTTGAACGCCGCGGTTGGCTTTGCCTGATGGCTGCGTTGCCGCGCGGATTCTTCTTCCGGGGCTGGTTGTGGTCCGTCAGTTGGTGGTGCCTCGGTGGGCTCCGGTTCCGGAATATTTGGTGTTGGCTCTGGTGTTGGTTCCGGTGTTGGCACCTCGGTGGGCTCCGGTTCCGCAATATATGGTGTTGGTGTTGGCGTCGGCCGTGGCGCTTCACCCTTCGCATAGAGCCAGTCAACGGTGCTCAGCGCAGGAAGAACCGTTTCAGGGTCAACAACAACGCCGTCCACCAGAACCTGAATACGCAAATCTGCACATTGGCCTGATTGTGCGTAAAGTGCAAGGGAAAGCACTCGGCCATCTATATAAGTATTCAAATCGCGCGAGGGATAAACGGCCAAGCCGCCGTACCGTATCGTCGTGGTTGTGCTGTGCTTTACGGAAATGTATTTTCCTAACTGGTCGTTTTCACCTTTATCAACATAAATTCCGCCGCCGAGCAGACTCTGCGAGTCTATCCACATATCACCTATGTAAAGTATATCAAGCCAGGGTTCGCTTGCACTATAGGGGTGTGACAATTCGGCAACGCTTCCACTGCTAAGAGGTGTAATTGAATTCCAAGAAATAAGCGGCGTGACCGGTTCAAAATAAGCGCACAGAGAAGTATTGTCCGTGTAGGTTACCGTTCGCGACGGATTCGTCTGTCCATCGCTCCATTTTACAAACTGCCAGCCTGATTCTGCAACAGTCGTTACTGAAAATTGTCCATCCTCGTTCATCAAGACAGAAATCTGCTGTGGATTGCCAGAAGAATTGCTGACTGTGCGCCGCTGATTAAAGAGGACATTTTTTGCAGCACCAATTTGTATATAGCCACATTCGTCGTCCATGGCATTCATACTATAGTAATTTCCTACCGTGCAAATAAACTCCTGCGTAATTCCCGGAATTGCAGACGCACCATCTTTTCCGTTTATTCCATCGCGTCCATCCTTACCGTTTGTACCATCTTTGCCATTGGCTCCGTTCAGACCGTCAGCGCCATTCGTCCCCGGGTCACCTTTATCGCCTTTATCGCCCTTTTCTCCCTTATCGCCTTTGTCCCCTTTCGCTCCTTTGGGGCCTGTCGCGCCGCGCTCCCCCTTTTCTCCAGGTTCACCTTGGTCGCCTTTATCGCCCTTGTCGCCTTTTTCGCCGGGGTCACCCTTCAGCTCTGCTGTGGCAATCAGGTTTTCCCAGTCTGTACCATTGTAATATTGGATATAGCCATCCTGCACGCGCATTTGCACGTCTGCATTGGCGGCTGCTGCGCTGTCTGCGCTTTTTGCACAGCCTGTCAACAGTACAGCCAACGCCAATACGGTCAACGTAGTCTTTTTCATAGTCAGTCCTTTCTTTTGTAACATTAGGAGTGTATATAATGCCCGCCCCTGGCCGTGGGCAGCCACCGCAAAGTTCCCGGGCGGATATGGAATCCGCCTCTACGCCGTAGGGGTCGGCGTCCCCGACGACCCGGGAATGCTGCCGCTGCCGCAAAGTTCCGGCGGGCGGGCAAGGCTCGCCCCTACCCTTTCTTTCCGTGCAACCGCTTCGCAATCGGTTTCTCAACACCGTAATAGGCCGCCAACGTTACTGCAATCGCCGCGGTCCAGTACAGCGCGTGGGCCTGCTGCATCCAGACGGTGTCGCCCAGCTGGTTCGGCGGGGTCGTACCGGTCCAGGCGGGCAGGTGCAGGTCATACTTTAAAAATACGGTCAGCTGCTGGTGCCACAGATAAAAGCTGTAGGTCAGCGCCGACAGCCACGCCAGCGCGCGCCGCACCGGGCGGGGCGGGGTCAGGCCCAGCCCGAAGCAGACGAGCATCGCTGCTGCGGCCAGCGCCAGCGGCATCCGGTTGATGAGCTGGAACTGCTGGAACTCCGCCGCATACGCCTGTGTGCGCAGCTGCGCATTGAGCCAGACCAGCGCCAACACGCCGAGCACCGTACAGCCCGCGCGGGGTAAAAGCCGCTGCGTCCAGCCGCCACGGGCCAGCCGTGCAAACACCAGTGCCGCCGCCAGCCCCACGGCCAGCACGCCGCAGAACGCAGGGAACTGATTGAACAGCGAGGAATAGGCGTCGCTGCCGTACTGCGGCAGCGCCCACAGCGTATAGCCCAGCTGCACAGCGCAGAGCGCACCCAGCGTGGGCAGCGGGCGTCTGACACAGAGCGGGGCCAGCAGCGGGAATACAAGGTAAAACAGCGCAAAGACCGTCAGCGTCCAGGTCACGCCGTTGAGCCGGGTGGCAAGATAGCTCTGCGGAAACAGCTGCTGGGTCAGCGTCAGGTGCGCGGCCAGGTCGATGCCCAGCGTGCGGCTCCACCCGGCGCGGTACAGGGCCAACACAAGGCTGAACAGCAGGCTGGCGTAGTAGGCGGGCAGCAACCGCGCGGCGCGGCGGCGGTAGAACGCCGCCGGGCGGCCGGGAGTGGGCAGTCGGAGAGGCGGCGGGACATTGCTGCGTTTGTTGCCGCATACGCAGTAAAATCTCCTTGCGTATCCTCTGCAAAAGCCGTATACTACTATTATAATAGTATATTAGGTGGAATAGCCATGATGAAGATTTACCGCACACAGGATAAGCAGCTGACGCGCGTTGACGATATGAACGAAGGGGCCTGGATCTGCCTGACCAACCCCACCGACGACGAGGTCCGCCGGGTAGCGGCAACGTTGGACATCGAGCCCGCGGACATCGTGGCCGCGACGGACCCCGAGGAATCGGCGCGTATCAGCCTGGAGGACGGCTACACGGTCATCATCGTGGACATCCCCGTCAAGGTGGACGGTGCCGGTGAGGGCATCTACACGACTATCCCCCTGGGCATCCTGCTGACGCAGGAGCTGATCGTCACGGTCTGCTCCACCGATACCGCCGTTATCGGGGATTTTGCCGCCTGCCGGGTCAAGGGGTTCTCGACCCGCAAGAAAATGCGGTTCGTCTACCAGCTGCTCTACCGCGCGGCCACGATGTACCAGCAGGAGCTGCGCCTGATCGACCGCCGCCGCCAGGCCATTGAGAAAAATCTGGCCGGCGAGCTGAAGGACAGCGACCTGATGGAGCTGCACGGCCTGGAATCGACGCTGGTCTACTTTGCCACGAGTCTGCGCGCCAACGCTACGGTGCTGGACCGCCTGACCCGCTATAAGCGGCTGGAGCAGTACCCCGATGACCGCGAGCTGCTCGACGATGTCATCGTTGAGATCCGTCAGGCCATCGAGATGACCAGCATCTACCGCGACGATATAAAGGGCACGCGGGAGCTGTTCAGCTCGATTCTGGACAACCGCCTGAACAACGCCATGAAGTACCTGACCAGCATCACCCTGCTGATGGCCGTGCCCACCGTCATCAGCGGCCTGTACGGCATGAACGTGCAGGCCGACGGCATGCCCTTTGCCAACACCACCGCCGGGTTCGCCATTGTGCTGGGCCTGACGCTGGCGCTCTGTGTGTTTGCGGCGTGGGTGCTGCACAAGAAGCACATGTTGTGAGCTATACCGGGCGAGCAATGCCCGCCCCTACATGAAGTCTGCCCCGTCGGCAGACTTTTTCTGTAACATCCGCAAAAAAAATTCCTACCTTATATAATAAAGGAGGCTGAAATCATGGAGGACGCCGCAATCGTGGCCCTGTACTGGGCGCGGGACGAGCAGGCGCTGACCGAGACGGCGGCAAAATTCGGCGCGTACTGCCGCAAGATCGCCGACAACATTCTGCACAGCGCCCACGACGCCGAGGAATGCGAGAACGACACCTGGCTGGCCGCTTGGAACAGCATGCCCACCAACCGGCCTGCGCGGCTGGCTCCGTATCTGGGGCGCATCACGCGGAATCTCGCGCTGGACCGCTTTGACCGGGCGGCGGCGCAGAAGCGCGGCAGCGGGCAGACCTGTGCGCCGCTGGACGAGCTGGCCGAATGCGTCGCCGCGCCGGGCAGCGTGGAGGACAGCTTTGACGCCGCCGAGACCGGGCGGCTCATCAGCGCGTTTCTGCGCACGCTGCCGGAGGAAACGCGCAGCATATTTTTGCGCCGGTACTGGTACTGCGACGCGACGGCGGACATTGCCGCGCGGTACGGCCTGACCGAGAGCAAGGTGCGGGTGACGCTGCACCGCACGCGCGGCAAGCTGGCCGCCTACTTACAGGAAAGGGGTGCTGCACTGTGACAGAACGCGAATTATTTGAGGCCATCGGCCATGTGGACGACGACATGATCCTGGCCGCCGACGCCCAGGTGAAAAAACGCCGCCGGGTGGTGCATCTGCACTGGCAGCAGGTCGTGTCTGTGGCCGCGTGCGCCTGTATAGTTTTGGGCGGCGCAGCCGTGTGGCGGAGCGGCACGCTGCGCAAGAGCAGCATAGCCAGTGAAGCCGCCATGGCCGCCGACGTCCCGGAGGCTGCTGCCGAGACCGCCCCCGCGCCGGACATGCCGATGCTGGATGCCGCCGCGCCCCAGGCCGCGGACGCCGACGAGGGAGCTGCTGTCGAAAAGGACAGCGCCGCTTCCGGCATCGCTCTGGGCCTGGCGCAGTGCGTACAGATCGACGGCGTGCTGTATTTTGATACGGGCAGCGCAGTGGACTGCCCCCCGAACCGCGGGGCTGACGGGGTCATTGAGACAAGCGTTGACCGGGACGCCTTCCCGGAGACGGACGGGTGCTCGAACTTTGGTACCGGGTATTCCTACTGGGTGACCGGGGACGGCGTTGTCATCGTGGAGATAGACGGGGCGTATTGGGAGTTTATGGCGAATTGATGGTTCTACTCGCCTTCCCCTTTGGGGGAAGGTGGCCCCGCAGGGCCGGATGAGGGGCGCGTGTACCGTGGCACCCCGATAGCGGACGGCAACGGCAAGGCACCCCCTCATCAGTCAGCGGTCGGGGCCGCTGACAGCTTCCCCCTCGGGGGGAAGCCATGCTCATACAAACTACAAATGACCCATGAGAGGCAGCCACCGTCTCCATGGGTCATTTTTTATCCCGCTCTTTGGCGGCGCTCAGGGCTTCGGGTTTGCGGGTCTCGGGGGTCAGCAGTTTGGCGCGGGTCACGGCGGCACCGCCGAACTTTTTCCGCAGGGCATCGGCGGCGCGGTCCAGCTTCTCCTGCTTGTCGATGCGGGCGGCATCGGTGAAAAGGTCCATCTGCTCAAAGTTGTCCTCGCCGGTCTTTTCGGCGCTGACACCCACCAGCCGCACGGGGCGCTGCGGCCACATCTGGCGCATCAGCTCGATTGCCACATGGTAGAGGCGGTCCGTGGAGTTCGTCGGGTTGGGCAGCGTCGTCTGGTGGCTCGTGCGGCGGAAGGCGTTGTCCACCAGCTGTACCGTGACGACGCGGGCCGTCTTGCCGTCGGCGCGCAGACGCCGCCCGACGGAATCGCAGAGTGCCAGCATCGTGGCGTCGGCATCCTCGGGGCGGGCCAGGTCCTTGGGCATCGTTACGCTGTTGCCGTAGCTGTTGTCGCGGGTGCGCTGCTTGGTCACGGGGTCAGCCTCGCGGCCATTGGCGTAGTTCCACAGCGTATCGCCGCGGCTGCCGAACAACTTGACCGCCGTATCCCGCTCAAGGCGGGCCAAATCTCCTATAGTGTAGATGCCGCAGCTGTTCAGGCGCTTGGCCGCGCTGGGGCCGACGCCGAACAGGTCGCCCACCGGCAGCGGCCACATCTTAGTCTCGACCTCGTATTTATATAAGGTATGCACCCTGTCGGGCTTTTCAAAGTCGGAGGCCATCTTGGCCAGCAGGCGGTTGGGCGCAATGCCGACATTGACCGTGAAGCCCAGCTCCCGGCACACGCGGCGGCGGATCGTGTGCGCGGCGGTCAGCGGCGGGCCGAACAGTGCCTCGGTGCCGGTCATGTCGAGAAACGCCTCGTCGATGCTGTATTGTTCAACATCCGGGGTATAATCGTTCAAAATTTGAATCAGAGCCTTGCTGTTTTTTACATAAAAATCAAAATCCGGCGGCACGACGGTCAGCCCCGGGCACTTGACGCGGGCGGCAAAGAGGCTCTCCCCCGTCTGGATGCCGAATTTTTTCGCCGGGGTGCTTTTTGCCAGCACAACGCCGTGGCGCTTGGCTTCATCGCCGCCGACGACGGCGGGGATCGTGCGCAGATCGACAGTGCTGCCGCCCTGCAGCGCCTTGAGCGCCGACCAGGACAAAAACGCCGAGTTGACGTCCACATGGAAGTAGATTTTGGGCATGGGGACCTCCTTTCCGCCCTTGCCTTCCCCCTCGGGGGAAGGTGGCCCCGCAGGGCCGAATGAGGGCAAAGCCCGCCATAGGTGCCCGGCCGTGGATTTCCGCCCTGTAGGGGCCGGACATGTCCGGCCCGCGGCTTTTCCATGGACTACCGCCCGCCCTGCACCTCCGGGCCGGGCATGCCCGGCCCCTGCAAAACCGTTCAACGGCAAATGGGCAATCGCGGCAAGCCCCCGGGGATTTTTTTAATTATACCACAAAAACCCGCACTTGCATATCATCCCCAAACGTGCTATAATTGTATGTATATTTATACAAATAAACCGTATATTTAAAAAGGAGCTTTACTATGGACCTCGTAGGGCATGATTTTTTGACGTTGTTGGACTTTACCCCCGCGGAAATCGGTTATCTGCTGGATCTGGCAGCCGAGCTGAAGGCCAAGAAAAGGGCGGGCATCCCGCACGACACGCTGCGCGGCAAGAATGTGGCGCTGATCTTTGAGAAAACCTCCACCCGCACCCGCTGCTCGTTCGAGGTCGCCGCGCACGACCTTGGCATGGGCACGACCTATCTGGACCCCACGGGCAGCCAGATCGGCAAGAAAGAGTCCATCGCGGACACCGCGCAGGTGCTGTCCGGCATGTTTGAGGGCATCGAGTACCGTGGCTACGGTCAGGCCATCGTTGAGGAGCTGGCCAAATACGCCAGCGTGCCCGTCTGGAACGGCCTGACGAACGAGTACCATCCCACCCAGATCCTGGCCGATTTTTTAACGCTGCGTGAGCATTTCGGCAAGCTGCAGGGGCTGAAATTTGCCTACATGGGCGACGCCCGCTACAATATGGGCAACAGCCTGATGATCGGCTGCGCCAAGATGGGCCTGCATTTTGTAGCCTGTGCCCCCAAAGCCTACTGGCCGAGCCCCGCGCTGGTGGAAAAGTGCAAAGAGTTCGCCCGCGTCAGCGGCGGCAGCATCACGCTGAGCGAGGACACCGACGCCGTGGCCGGTGCGGATGTCGTCTACACCGACGTCTGGGTCAGCATGGGTGAGCCTGTCGAGGTCTGGGAGGAGCGCATCAACGCCCTGTCCCCCTATCAGGTCAACGCCGAGCTGATGGCGAAGGCCAAGGGCACCGCCGTGTTCATGCACTGCCTGCCCGCCTACCACGACCACAAGACCGCCGTCGGCAGGGAGATGGGCGAAAAGTTTGACCGCGACGCCATGGAAGTGACCGACGAGGTCTTTAACGGCCCGCAGTCCATCGTGTTCCAGGAGGCCGAGAACCGCATGCACACGATCAAGGCGGTCATGGCGGCGACGCTGGGGGCGTGAGTCCCAAGCCTTCCCCCAAGGGGGAAGCCAGACACAGAAAAAGGCACGTCCAACGCAGGACGTGCCTTTTCATTTATAAAGGAAATTACTCCTCAATATAACCGTACTGCAGGTACCAGTAGCCGTAGGGGCTGTGCCAGGTGCCCTTCAGAGAGGGGCTCTGCAGCCAGAAGTCGTTGTAATACGCAACGGGGATGCAGGCGGCGTCGGCCATCAGCATGTCCTCGGCCTCGTGCAGCTTCTCAAAGTGGGTAGCCTTGTCGGCAACGCGGGACTCCTCGATGAGCTTGTCAAACGCGGGGTTGGCGTACTTGCCGTCGTTGTTGCCGTTGTTGGTGGTGAACAGCTCCAGCATGTTGGAGGGGTCGTTGTAGTCCATGGACCAGCCGTTGCGGCTGATGTCATAGTCACCGGCGCGGCGCATCGGCAGGAAGCTGGCCCACTCGACCTTGTTGATGTTGACGGTGATGCCCAGCTCGCCCCAGGCCTGCTGGACGTACTCAGCAACGGGGATGTGGTATCCGGCGTCGTTGGCGCTGTACTCAATAACCGGGAAGCCCTCGCCGTCCGGGTAGCCAGCGTCGGCCATCAGCTGCTTGGCCTCCTCGAGGTTGGCCTCGTAGTCGTCGCTGATGTAGGGCTTGCCGCCGTTGGCATTGTCCTTGAAGTAGCCCTCGTTGTCCACGATGCCGGGGCCAACCAGCGCAGTGGCGGGGGTGTAGATGCCCTGCATGATGGTGTTGGCAACGTAGTCGCGGTCAATGGCCAGAGACAGAGCCTTGCGGACATTGGGGTCGGTGAACGGCTCCTTCTGATCGTTCAGGGAGATGTAGTAGGTGCCCATGATCTCATCGAGATAGAAGTCGCCGCCGTCCTCGGCCCTGGTCAGGCTGGGGATCTCATCGGTGGGGACGTCCTTGACGAGCTGTGCCTCACCGCTGTTGTAGGCGGCGTAGGCAGCGCTGGAGTCCTCGAGCAGAAGCAGGGTGATGGTGTCGGAAACGATCTTGGAGGTATCCCAGCCGCCGACGTAGTTCGGGTTCTTGGACAGAACAATACGCTCGGAGGGGATCCAATCGGTGATCATGTAGGGGCCGTTGCAGACGTAGGTGTCGGGCTCGGTGCACCAGGCGTCGCCGTTGGCCTCCACGGTGGCCTGCTGCACGGGTGAAGTGGCGACGAAAGCGGCCAGCTTGTCAAAGTAGGAGCAGGGATAGCTCAGGGTGATGGTCAGGTCCTTACCGTCCTCGCTGGCAACGACGTTCAGGGCGTCCCAGTCGGGATCGGTGGTGGTGTTGCCGTCCGCATCGGGGTTGCCGATGGCATCCTGATAGCCGTCGATCATGCCGACAACCGTCTCGGCGTAGGGGGCGGCGGTGTCGGGGCAGGCCAGACGCTTGAAGCTGTACTCGAAGTCCTTCGCAGTCAGGTCGGAACCGTCGCTCCACTTCAGGCCGTCGCGCAGGTGGAAGGTCCAGACCAAGCCGTCATCGCTGACTTCGTAGCTCTCGGCCTGACCGGGCTGGATTTCGTTGTTCTCGTCGATGATGAGCAGGGGCTCCTCAATGGTGATGAGGGTGTTGCCGCCGTCGACGGCAGCGTTCAGGGCCGGGTCCAGGGTCTCGGGGTTGGGGCCGAGCTGGACGGTGAAGCCGGTGCCCTCGCCGGTGGCGGCGTCAGCAGCCTCGGTGGTGGCAGCATCGGCAGTGCCGGTGGTGTCGGTCGTGCTTGCGGAACCGCCGCAGGCAGCCAGAGAAACTGCCATACCGGTAGCCATCGCCGCGGCGATGATTCTCTTGTTCTTCATGTTGCTTGTATCCTCCTGATGGATCTTTCTTACACTTGTTGCCTGTCCGCGACAGGCGAACATCGAATATTATAGTACGCGCAACACAGGATTGCAAGTTCGGCAACGATATGTTACCGTTTTGTAACGAATTGGCAATCGCATTGAATAGGTAGGGGCGACCATTGGTCGCCCGCCAACTTGGCGCAGCAACGCCTTTTCCGGGCAAGTTTTTTCCCAGACAAACGGGCTTGGGCGAGCAATGCTCGCCCCTACAGAAGTTTTTGGGCAGCAGACGGCCCGGGAGGGATAAATCCCTCCCCTGCAAATTTTCCCGTCAGCGTCTGCCAGCCGCCAGGCTGCGGGCCGGGCATGCCCGGCCCCTACAGTGCATTTTTGTTTTCGCCCTGCGGGCGAAAACTCCACCATATAAAAAGGCATGACCCATTTTCACAGGTCATGCCTTTTATTATGCGGTTTTGCGGTTTATGGGGGGATTACTCCTCAACATAACCGTACTGCAGGTACCAGTAGCCGTAGGGGCTGTGCCAGGTGCCCTTCAGA
>OLSL01003638.1_pt1 | contig 10665 bp, 8 predicted proteins | sample 1672511 | NCBI WGS metagenome assembly OLSL01 (sample SAMEA3136694, study PRJEB25190) | human gut metagenome | biome: human gut; feature: human-associated habitat; material: faeces | place: Austria | collected 2013
CCTGAACAAGAAGCCTTATCTATTGTTTCCTTCAAGGACTGAGAGGCCGCTTCCCAGTTAATAAATTAAATCCCAATTTAAATTTATAATATGATATCTCCACTTTTCACACCCGTATTCATATCATAAGCTTCAATAATATTTCCGCTGATCACATACAGCGTATCTTCTATATAGATTCCCCGGATTCCCTGAGATGTATTTCCATTGACTTCTTCTTGCAGGATTGTCTCAAATTTCCTGTCTGTCCGGTTGTATGTCAGCAGATAATAGCTTTCCCCATTCTGGCTGTAACCGGATAATCCGATTACGTTTTTCTCCGGATCGGCAAGCACCGATTTATAATCATATGCCGCATGGCTTCCGTACAGATCATCCAGCACAAGTGTAGATTCTTCTTTTACATCTGACCGGTCAGATATATTGAACATTGTTATTTTTACTCCTTCTGCCACGCCGGATTCTTCATCGGTTGACATTCCGATACCGAGCAGTCTGTCTTCTCCATAGAAATGCAGGTATTCGGAAAATCCCGGAATCTTTAATTTACCGAGAATCTTTGGCTTCTCCGGATCGGACAGGTCCACACTGAATAACGGATCGACCTGCTCATATGTCACAAAATATCCGGATTCGCCCATGAACCTTGCAGAATAGATGGTTTCGCCTTTTGCCAGATTTTCGATGGTACTGATCTTATCCAGTTTCTTATCCAGTATCGTCACCAGATTTTCGTCATTATTTGTCGTGAATAATCTTAAATTGCCCTTGTATTCATCCAGCGAAAAGGTATCATTCAGATAACCTTTTACTTTTCCCTGTGCTGCTGCCTTTAATTTTCCCTTATTATAAGAAATTTTTCTAAGTGTTGTCACAGTCTGATTATCCTGCTGCCACCCTGATTCATAATAGTAAATATTTTTTTTGCTGACATACATCTGACCGCCTTCAGATAGAATCGCTTTATGATCTGCCGTTTCATCCGGTTTACTGATATCCACGGAACTGATCACTTCGTACATCATTCCACAGTTTTCCGGAGGCAGGCAGATACTGCTTTGGCTCATTGCTTTGTCATTCACCATCGGTACATAGGTGACCGGTTTATCTTTAACCACATTACTTCCTGTATAATACTCACTGAACAGATACAGGTATCCGTCTGCCATGCGCGATGAATTGTAAGTACCGCTCTGTGTTACTTCACCTTCTTTTACCGGCTTTTTGATATCACTGATGTCATAGGTGACTGCCGCAGTTTTTGTCTGTTGCCGGACAGCTGTACCGACCTGCTTTTTATTGTCTGCATCTGTACATTCTTTCTGACATACCGCCACCAGTTTCTTCCGGTCTGTATCTATATAAAATTCCTGGATCGTATATTCTTTTTCCAAAGTGATCTCATTGTATTTTTCCAACTGCCCTTTCCCGGCATCTATGATGTCGATCGTCCGGCCATTATCTTCCCGTACATACAGATACGTTCCATCTGTTTTTGCAATATCTCCTTCATCTACACCGGACTGCCGGACATTGGTCTGCGAATACCCGCCATCTACGTCCATTGCTGCCGCTGATGTCTCATTCCCACTGCCTGTATCCGCTGATGCCGATGTCTCATTTCCACTTCTTGCATACATTGCAATTCCTTCGTTACCTTGCGACCGTTTGATATATTTATAGATTTCATCATAACTTTCGGCCATCCTGATCTTCCTGCTGCCGCTGATCTTTCTTTCTGCATTATCTGCTGACACCCTTTTAGAGTCTGTCATTCCATGATGCAGGCTTCCATACTGCCACACCATGATTCCCGTTACAACTGCTACACAGGCTGCTGCAAGTCCGATCCGGTATGAATGAAAATGTTTCTTCTGCTTTTTCCCTTTTAGTAACCGTTCTATATTTTCCGGTCTCAGACTGTCCGGTACCTCTGTATTTTCTGACAATCGTGCAATCTGATCTACCATATCCTGTTCGCAGTATCCGTTCTGCTTTTTTTCATGTTCATTCTCACGCCGCATACACTTCTCACTCCTTTCTTCCATACTCTGTTTCTCCGTAACTGCCCAGCACACATTCCATCTTTTTAAGTGCCCGGCTCCGCTTCGATCGTACCGTGTTCGGATTCAGCCGCATCATTTCCCCGATCTCCTGACTGCAATACCCGCCGAATACGGATAATCCGACTAATATCTGTTCTTCTTCCGATAACACGAAGAATGCTTTCCTGACGTCCATTGCCAGATCATAATCCGGTACAACCGGCTGTTCCGGAAGTTCTTCCTCTCTTCCCGGCTCTTCTTTTAATGCCTTCTTCAATCTCTTCTTACATTTATTCGTCAGAATTGTAAATATCCAGCTGCGGAATGCTTCTTCTTTTTTTAATTTATGTATGTTCTCGTATGCCGCAACAACCGCCTCGCTCACTGCATCCTCCGCTTCCTGTGGATTCTTCATCAGGCACAGTGCGTAATGGTACAGATCACGGTAAACCGTTTCATACATTTCCGAGAACCTTTTTACACTGCATATCATATCGTAACCTCCATCAGATATGAATCTTTTATCACTGTTTTTAATTTTCCGGTAATTATTATAAATCCTATATAGATAAGAGTCTTTTCCCGCTCACATTGTTGCAGGTATTTTATCATATTATACAAGAACTTTCCTTATTTCGGCAGTGTCTACATCTCCGCATAAGGAAAAACAGCAGGAAATCCGTGATTTCCTGCTGTATACATAAGTCCGAATGTCAGATCAAAATTTTCCAAAACAAAACGGTACTAAAAATAAAACATATTATCCTCTGTAATAATTGATCAGGCATCCTTTCAGGATGATCTTTCTTTCTGCATCGGTCATATCACCAAGCTTCAGCGTGATCTCTTTCAGAGAATCTCCAACCACATAAGCCTTGATCTCGGCATTCTTATCTTCCACTGCTTTTCTGATCTCCGGCACGAAGATATAGTCGCCGTTACGGAAGCTTAAGTTCTCGTGATCTTCCTCCGTGATAAATGGAAGCATACCCCAGTTGATCAGGTTGGAACGATATCTCTTGGTTGCATATTCGTTCGCAATATTTGCCCAGCCGCCGAGTACCTTCTGGCAGGATGCTGCCTGCTCTCTTGCAGAACCATCTCCCGGTTTTACTGCAAAGATCGTGCTTCCGATTCCGAGATTACCTTTTCCTGTCTCCGGATATGTCTCGTGGATCTTATCCATAACCGGTTTCAGTTCATCTAATACTTCTAACGGACACTGTCCTGCTTCAATTGCTTTCTCAGCTTTCTGTACTTCCTTCGCACGGCCTACATAAGCAGGATCTTTTCTGGACAATGCAAATTCTGCAAGTCCCAGAGGGTTGGATCTGTAAGATGAGGTCTCACCGGATGGAATCAGTTCATCTGTTGTGGTGACCGGATCATGGATCTCAGATACCACTTTCAGAAGTAAGTTTTCCGGAAGTGCTGCCATTGCAGGCCAGTCTTTGATATTTGGTCCGAACTTGATCTCTACCGATGGATCTGCTACACCATGGCTGTCGAAGACACGGTTCGCATAAATGTTCTTATCAAAATGATAAGTCTGTCCTTTATATTCCACATCCAGGTCAGTTGCAGGTGTAAGGAATCCCTTATTCGCTGCTGTTGCTGCGATGGAACGTGCATCCATAAGTGCAACCGATGCGATCTGTCCGCTCTGAAGTTTGGATCCTTCACGGTTCGGGAAATTTCTGGTTGAGTGACGGATCGAGAATGCGTTGTTTGCAGGGGTATCTCCGGCACCGAAGCATGGTCCGCAGAATGCCGTCTTCACGATCGTTCCTGCTTCCATAAGGTCAGCAACTGCTCCGTTCTTCACAAGTTCCATGTAGATCGGTGTACTTGCAGGATATACACTGAATGTAAACTCATCGGAACCGATATAATGTCCTTTGATGATATCTGCTGCTGCACAGATATTTTCAAATCCGCCGCCGGCACATCCTGCGATGATTCCCTGATCCACATATAACTGCCCATTTACAATCTTATCCTGCAGAGAATAGTCAACTGCTCCGTCGAGACTTACCAGTGCTTTCTGTTCTACATCATGAAGGATGTCTTTTAAGTTGGTTCTCACTTCATCGATCGTGTATACATTAGACGGATGGAATGGCATTGCAATCATTGGTTTGATCTCACTTAAGTTTACATATACCATACCGTCATAGTAAGCAACATCTCCCGGGTTGAGTTCTTTGTAATCTTCACTTCTTCCATGAATGTCATAGAATTCTTTGATCTTATCATCGGTCTTCCAGATGGATGACAGGCAGGTCGTCTCTGTCGTCATAACATCGATACCGATACGGAAGTCCGCACTTAACTTACTCACACCAGGTCCTACGAATTCCATCACTTTATTGTTAACATAGCCATTGCCGAATGTCGCACCGATGATCGCAAGTGCCACGTCCTGTGGTCCGACACCTTTCATCGGCTCACCGTCTAAGTAGATTCCGACTACCCCCGGCATCTTAATATCATATGTCTTATTCAAAAGCTGTTTTACAAGCTCCGGTCCGCCTTCACCCATTGCCATGGTTCCAAGTGCACCATAACGTGTGTGGCTGTCTGATCCTAAGATCATCTTACCGCCGCCAGCCAGCATCTCACGGGCAAACTGGTGGATGACTGCCTGATGAGGCGGTACATAGACTCCGCCATATTTTTTCGCGCAGGTGAGACCGAACATGTGATCATCTTCGTTGATCGTTCCTCCGACTGCACAAAGAGAGTTATGACAGTTCGTAAGTACATAAGGGATCGGAAATTTTTCAAGCCCTGAAGCCCTGGCTGTCTGAATAATTCCAACGAATGTAATGTCATGAGATGTCAGCTTATCGAATTTGATCTGCAGACGCTCCATATTTCCCGAGGTGTTATGCGCTGCCAGAATGTTATATGCCATTGTATTCTTTGCAGCTTCCTGTGGAGTCACATCTTTACCTGTCTTTGCAGCAACTGCTTCTTTTTCTTCCACAATCTCTGTTCCATTCAGTAAATAGACTCCCTTGTCATATAATTTCAGCATGTTTTGTCCTCCTACTATCATATTATGAATATATTAAAATGTCTGAGTCCAGACATCTGCTAACCTGATTATTCTTTCATATATTTCATATGATCTGCTACCATCATGGCAATCTTGAATGTCAGTGCATCGTCAAATACACGCACATCCAGTCCTGTTTTCTTCTGAATCTTCTCCAAACGGTACACCAGTGTATTTCTGTGCACATACAGACGCCTTGCCGTCTCTGATATATTCAGGTTATTATCGAAGAATGTATAAACAGTCGTCAGTTCTTCTTCTTCGAAAATATCGACCTTGCCAGCTTCGAATACTTCATTCAGGAACATCTCGCAGAGTGATGCCGGAAGCTGATGAATCAGCCGTCCGATTCCGAGTTCATTGTATGCAAGGATCTTCTTCTCTGTATAAAACACTCTTCCGACTTCCAAAGCCATATCTGCTTCTTTGTATGATCTGGATACATCCTTTAATTCTTCTACAATTGTTCCATATGCCGCTCTTACACTTACCATGGCTTCCATATTCAGCGTCGTGACCAGCTCTTTGGCGATCTGTTCTACCTGCGGATAGCTGTCGGTAGACTGCAGTGACTTCACAAGAATAATATGTTTTTCATCAATTGCCGTTACGAAATCCTTTGTTCCCGTCGCATACAGACCTTTCAGAGTTTCCTGTACCAGGACATCTCCTTCATTCTTCGGTTCGATCACGAATACGACTCTCTTGAGTTCTGCCGGAATCTTCATCTTCTTTGCCTGATTATAGATATCGACCAGAAGCAGGTTATCCAGAAGCAGATTCTGAATGAACCGGTTCTTATCCATCCGTTCTTTGTATACATAAAGAAGATTCCGAAGCTGACTGGCTCCCATACGTCCTGCCAGTTCCATGCCGTCTGCATTTCCATGCAGCATCAATACATATACCGGATCACTGTCTTCATAGATGCGGAACATTCCCATCTCATCTAAGATCATCTCTTCCGGTTCTTCTTCATCATCACGGAAATCCTGAATCTGGATTTCATACCCGGTCAGAGTCTCATTCGTCCTTACGAGACAGAATCCCTGCATATCCCATATTGCACAGTCAAATCCTGTAATCTCCCTGATATCCTGTGCTGTTTTGTGTAATATCTGATTTGATAACACGCATTGTCCTCCATTTCCTATCCGCAATGCTGTTCTTCGTGTTCTTTTGCATACTTGTATACATTTTAGCACGCTAACGAACTGCATTACGAATACATTATAGCAGATAATCATGCTTTAACAAAGCAAAATTTTATTGTCTGCGAAAAAAACGAAAAAACCGGACGCTTTCTTACGCCCGGTCCTCTTATATTCATCTGTTTTTTACGATAATTGCGGCTCTTATACCAAGCCTTCATTACAGACTAGTTTGTGATTGTAACCTGTGTCTCTTTGTCAAAGATATGGATCTTCTCAGCATCCAGAGCAAATTTAACAATATCACCTGTTCTTGCTGTTGTTCTAGGATCCACTCTTGCTGTCATGCTTGATCCTTCATAATCGAAGTATAAGAATACTTCTGCACCGAGCATCTCATATACACGGATCTTTGCTTCGATTACTGTATTTGGAGAAGCTTCAATGAACATCTGCTCATCGTGCACATCTTCCGGACGGATTCCGAGAACAACTGTCTTTCCTTCATATCCGCCATCGATCAGCTTCTTAGCTTTTGCCGGTGGAAGCTCGATCTCTGAAGGTCCTGCTACCAGGTATACTTTATTTCCGACTACTTTACATTTCGCATCAACAAAGTTCATCTGTGGTGATCCGATGAATCCGGCAACGAACTGGTTGCATGGATAATCGTACAGAGTCTGTGGTGTATCTACCTGCTGAACGATACCTGCGTTCATAACTACGATTCTGGTTCCCAGTGTCATAGCTTCTGTCTGGTCATGTGTTACGTAGATGATTGTTGTACCAAGTCTCTGATGAAGTTTGGAAATCTCGATACGCATCTGTCCACGAAGTTTAGCATCCAGGTTGGAAAGTGGTTCATCCATAAGGAATACCTTCGGGTTACGAACGATTGCACGTCCCATAGCAACACGCTGTCTCTGTCCACCTGAAAGAGCTTTTGGTTTACGGTCAAGCAGTGGTTCAAGGTCAAGGATCTTAGCTGCTTCACGAACCATCTTATCAATCTCCGGTTTCGGAACTTTTCTTAATTTAAGTCCGAATGCCATGTTATCATATACAGTCATATGTGGGTACAGAGCATAGTTCTGGAATACCATCGCGATATCTCTGTCTTTTGGTTCTACATCATTTACCACTTTGTCACCGATCTTGAGTTCACCGCTTGTGATCTCTTCCAGACCTGCGATCATACGAAGTGTGGTAGATTTACCACATCCAGATGGTCCTACAAAAATGATAAATTCTTTATCTTCAATTTCAAGGTTGAAATCTTTAACTGCTTCAAATCCGTTCGGATATGTTTTGTTAATATGCTTTAATGATAAGCTTGCCATTTATTTTTCCTCCTAAATCTTTGTGCGATTCTTACACACTGTCGCTGTTCTTGTTTCTGAAATAAAGTATATCTGTTTTTACATCGTCGGTCTATGACCGGGTTGAACAAAGATTTTTTAAGAAGGTGTACAAATTGACGAAAGCCTTACAGCAGTTCTTTATAAATGTCCCTCTTTCCGACTCCACGGTCTTTTGCCACCTTTTTCATGGCTTCTTTCTTATCGATTCCCTGGTTCATATAGTAATCCATATGCTCCTGAACCGTCATTTCTTCCCATTTTGCGCGCTCCTCCTGTAAAATGCTCTCCCGGCTCTTCCCCTCGATCACAAGCACACACTCCCCCTTCGGATCGTTGCTCTCATAATAGGAAACCGCTTCCGCAAATGTGGTGCGAAATGCAGTCTCATGCTTTTTTGTAAGTTCCCGGCACACAGTCAGATGTCTGTCCCCACCAAGAACTTCTCCAAGCTCTCTCAAGGTTCTCACCAGACGGTGCGGCGCTTCGTAAACGATCATCGTTCTTGTCTCATCTACAAGCTCACCTAGGACTGCCTGTCTTTCCTTTTTGTCCGTTGGAAGAAATGCCTCAAATGCAAATCTTCTGGTGGAAAGCCCGGAAAGTGTCAGTGCCGTAATACAGGCAGCGGCTCCCGGAAGGGAAGTGACCGTAATTCCGGCTTCATAGCACATTTTCACCAGTTCCTCACCCGGATCTGAGATCCCTGGTGTACCGGCATCGGTGATCAGCGCAATATTCATCCCTGTAAGAAGTTTTTCCACCAGAGCGTGTCCCTTTTCTATCTTATTATACTCATGATAACTGGTCATCGGTGTTTTAATCTCAAAATGATTCAGCAGTTTAATACTGTTTCGGGTATCTTCTGCCGCGATCAGGTCAACTTCTTTCAGCGTCCGGATCACCCGGAACGTCATATCTTCCAGATTGCCAATCGGTGTTGCACACAAATATAATGTTCCTGCCATTCGTTACTCCTTTCCAGTTCCTGTCATCCCGTAATACTCCAGGATCTCCCGTGTATAGCTGCCGTCCTTCTCATAAACGATCAGTGGCGGATCTACTGTCATCCGCGATTTGGCACCACGGATTCCTTCTATTAAAACCATGTTCGGTTCCTTATCCACATATGGATACACCAGACGCATTCTTTTTGGCTCCAGCTTCGCCTCACACATTGCTGTCAGAATCTCTGCGAGCCTAAACGGTCTGTGTACCATATAAAATCTTCCTCCGGCTTTTAAAATCCGTGCACTTTCCCGGATAATATCCTCCAGTGTGCACAGTACCTCATGCCTCGCAATTGCCTTAGCACTTTCCGGATTAGCCATTCCATGACCTCCGATCATGTATGGAGGGTTCGTTGTTATCACATCCATGGAACCTTTTCCAAATATCTGTGACGCTTCTTTGATATCTCCCGTCACAATGTCGATCTGCTCCTCAAGCCGGTTGTGCCGGACACTCCGACACGCCATATCCGCACTTTCTTCCTGAATCTCCAGTCCTGTAAAATGCTTTCCTTTTGTCTTTGCAGCCAAAAGAATCGGGAGAATTCCCGTTCCTGTTCCAAGATCAAGAACGCATTCTCCCGCTTTTACTTTGGCAAAGGCACTTAAAAGCACTGCATCCATTCCGAAGCAGAACCGCCCCGGGCTCTGGATGATCTCATAGCCTTTTATCTGTAAATCATCGAGCCGTTCTCCCGGCTTAAGATTATTTGTCATCTAACTTTGACGCTCCTTCACCTTTCTCCAGAGCTGCAAGCTCTTTCATTTCCTGTTTGGAAAGCTTCACATCCTTTTTCCGGCGGCGCGGTTTGAACTTCAGGTCAGCTGCCGGATATTCACGGATTTCTTTCTCATCATTGTCCAAAGTTACAATAACCCTGACAAGCTGACGCAGTACGCTTAATGACTGTACTTCACCTTTCAGTCCTTCCGGAGTTGTCACCGCCTCACCTGCAGACGGAAGATTATTGTTGAGTTCCTCGTATGTCTCTTCCTCATTTGTCAGGCAGCACATCAGTCTGCCGCACACGCCGGAAATCTTGGTTGGATTCAGGGAAAGATTCTGCTCCTTCGCCATTTTGATTGATACCGGTGCAAACTCGGAAAGGAATGTGTGACAGCACAGTTCACGTCCACAGATTCCATATCCTCCCATAATCTTTGTCTCATCGCGGACACCGATCTGACGCAGTTCGATCCTTGTGCGGAATACGGCTGCAAGATCTTTTACCAGCTCACGGAAATCAATTCTTCCGTCTGCGGTAAAATAGAACAGCAGCTTATTATTATCAAATGTGTATTCTGCTTCCACTAACTTCATATCCAGCTTATGTTTTGCAATCTTTTCCAGACAGATCTTAAACGCCTCTTTTTCCTTCTGGCGGTTCTTCTCTGCCTGCTTTTCATCCTGCTCAGTCGCAATGCGGATGACCGGTTTTAATGGCTGGACGACGCTCTCCTCGGACACTTCCCTCGGATCAGTCATGACAGTTCCCATCTCAACGCCTCTTGCAGTCTCAACAATTGCATGCATGCCTGCTTTTAACTGTAACTTTCCAGGTCCGAAATAATATATTTTACCTGCATTCCGGAAACGGATTCCTACTACTTTTACCATTCTAGTTCTCCTTAATTGTCAGCAGTAATAACTCAATCACCAGATCAAAGTTTACGTTTGCGTCCAGACGTATCTGGGCTTTGCGCAAAGCTTCCAAAATACTGTTGATTCCATTGTAAGAGCTTTTTTCTGCCTGTCGTTTTATGTCGTAGACCTCATCCTTGAAAATAAGGCCATTTACGTCACCTGTTGCTTTAAAATATAATACGTCACGATACCAGATCATCATCAGATCAAAGTAATCGTTAATTTCTAATTTGTAATCTGCAATCTGCTTTACCGCAGCGGTCATCTCGTAGAGATCAATATCATCGAGACGCTTGATCAGCTGCAGTGCGCTTGCCTTCATCTCATTAAAATCATCAGAGGACGCAAGCTGGATCGCTTTTCCCACATTTCCCTGTGCAAACGCCACACACACA
>OLSL01003642.1_pt1 | contig 10649 bp, 10 predicted proteins | sample 1672511 | NCBI WGS metagenome assembly OLSL01 (sample SAMEA3136694, study PRJEB25190) | human gut metagenome | biome: human gut; feature: human-associated habitat; material: faeces | place: Austria | collected 2013
GGTGGAGGGCGACAGCAAAAACGGACAAAGTTTTCATCTGTTTTTGCGCAAAAGGGAGAAGAATTTGCCTCTTTAAGACGCGGAAAGAGAAAAATTTGCCGGTGGTGTTTTAAAAAGGACAAATTTTGGGTTTTGATTTGGTGCGAAGGAAGCGGGAAAAGCGTGTGCGCTTTGGCTTCGCACTGCGGGTAATCAGATGAGCAGGACGGAATCCTGTACGTAGGCGGGCTGTACGCCGACATGCTCTACGTTTTGCTTATATTGATTGCCGAGGCGGTAAAACCGCAGGCTGTCCGTTTCGGGCTCGATGAGCGCGGTGAGCTCTGCCTTCAGTGTAACATACTGCGCGGCGGTCAGCAAGCACTCGAAAACGGAGTTTTGTACGCGCTGCCCGTGGTCTACGCACTTTTTAGCGACTTTGCGGAGACGCTTTTTCCCGGCGGCGGTCTCCGTGTTGACGTCGTAGGTAATTAAGACCAGCATTTTGACCTCACTTCCAGAAAAACGGCGGATACACTTCCAGATCGCCGCGCAGGGTGCGGGCGAGCAGGAGCGCCTGCACGTAGGGCACGAGCCCCCACGGAATCTTCTCTTTTAAAAACGGGTGCGTGATTTGCTCCTGCTTTTTGCTTTGCCATGCGCCGAGAAATGCGCGGCGACCGTCGTCCGTTAAAAGCACGGCACCGCTTTCCTGCTTTTTCAGGTGCTTTGCGGTGATGATCTTGCGGTTCACGCAGGAGAGCACAAAGCGGTCGGCATACACGGCGCGCAGCTCCTCCATGAGGTCGAGTGCGAGACTGCGGCGACCGGGTCTTGGGCGGTGCATGAAGCCGATGTACGGGTCGAGCCCGGCACTTTCGAGCGCGGCGGTGCAGTCGCGCGTGAGGAGTGTATAGGCGAATGAAAGTAGGGCGTTGATGTTATCGAGCGGTGGTCGGCGGCTGCGCGAGGTAAAACGGAAGTCGCTTTGCTGCTGCAAAACGAGGTGGTTAAACACACCAAAATACAGCTTTGCGGCTTCACCTTCTAAGCCGAGCAGCTGCGCGGGGTCTTCGCAGGAGGCGATGAGCGGCAAAGACTGTGCCATTTGTGCGGCGGCTGTTTTAAGCGTTTCCACGGGTACGCGCTGGGGGTGGTCACGCGTGGCGCGCTCTAAGACCCAGCGGGCGTTATAGACCTTGCCGAGGATGAACCCGCGGGCGTAGCGGCAGCTTTGATAGGGATCATCGGACACGCGATTCTGCGTTTGCCGCAGGAGGACGTTGCCACGCTCTTCGCCGACGGTGCGTGCCAAAAACTGCCCGCGTGGGGAGAAAAACGCGATGTCCACACCGCGCTGCACGCAGGCACCCATCAAGGCGGGACTTGCGCCGGCGTAGGAGAAACAGAGAATGCCCTCGAGCGTGTGCAGCGGGAAGCGCGCGACTTCCTTTTGCTCGCGGCTGATGACGACATTTTCGCCGTTTACGGAGAGATACGCATCTTCGCTGAGCACGAACAGGGTGTTGAGCAGTTGTCTCACGGGGTATCCTCCTCGCTTTCAAAAATGTGGGCGCGCAGGTATGAGACGGGGTCTGCACGGCTGCACAGCACCGGCAGGCAAATCGATTTTAACGAGCAGGCGTTGCAGTGCTTGCCGGGTTTGACTTTTGGTGTGTAGCCGCGGGCGAAATAGCGGTTCATTTCGGCAGCGGTGTCTTCCATTTTGCGGCGGAGTTCATCCGTGAACGGAACAACCTCGCGGCGGCGCGTTTCTATATAGTAGAGCGCGCCCGCGGGAATATCGCACACGAGCATTTCTTCAAGTGCCATGGCTTCGGCGCAGAGCTGCAAGCGGTCGGCATCGGTCTCTTTTTCGCGGCCGTGCTTGTACTCGATGGGGTAGGGCAGCCAAAATCCGGGCTGCCCCTCTAAAGAAATGCCGTTTTTGTCTTTATGAAACTCTACGACGTCGCACGCGCCGGAGAGGTTCAATTTACGGCTGAACACGCGCATGCCGCGCACGGTGAAAACATTGTCGCGCTTTTCGGACAACGTTTCATCGTGGCAGCGGACGTGGTCAAGCTGCCCCTGTGCGGTGCGGGCATTTTCCTGCCACTGCTGCTCGATGTGGATGAGCGCCCACTGGCGGCGGCAGAACGCGAAGTGCTGGATGCCGGACATTAAAAGTCCGTCTTCACGCGCATCCATTTAGGAAAGACGTTCGCAGGTGACGCCTTCGGGCAGGTCTTCGGGAACGGTGACGGTGTAATCGGAGAATTTGCGCGGGACGGCTACGCCGTCGACCTTTTTAACCGTTACGGCATCGAACAGCTTATAGGAAGCGGCGTTGCCAAGCTCGGACGCGTGCTTGAAGATGATGAGCTCGCGCACGGCCATTTTGCCGCGGGCGGCGCTGTGGTCGTTTTCAAACATATTGAGAATAGCCTGCCAGAGCATTTGAAGGTCTTCTTCGGAGAAGCCGGTCACGCGGCGGGCGAGGTTGGCGGAAACGAAGCCCTCTGCGCGGTAAAGGCCGTAGGGCACGACGTATTTGCGGCCCATTTCGGTGGTTTTGTTCTGGGCGTCGGATTCAGTGGTGATGGCAGTGCGGGTAATGGTGACCTCCTGCGGCACGATGGGGTCGATGGAGCGGGCAAAGCCGAGCTGCACCGGGCCGCGTACCTGACCGCAGTTTAAAGCGCCCTTTACGAATGTTGTCATGACTGCGCCGAATGTGCGGATGTCGAAAAACTCGCTGCACATGAAGTCACGGAGCTTGAGGTCGATATCCGGGTCATTGCTGCGGAGCTTTGTCACAATCTTTTTGGCGTCCTTGCCTTTTTGGATCTCGGCAAGCTCTTCGCCGATGCCGAGCGCTTCGCCGGCTTCGAGGTCGCTGCGGTTGAGCGGCACCTGATCTTTAATGTAAATGCGCCAGCCGGACTCATCTTCCTTGACGTCCTGCACGTAGTTGCGGATCTTGCGCTTTAAGCACACATCGGTTATGATGCCGTTGCCGGTTTCCGGGTCTACGCGCGGCATGTTGCCGGCATCGGGGTCGCCGTTGGGGTTGCCGTTTTCCACATCGAATAAGATCACGAAATCGTAGCGGTTTTGAATGGGTTCACGCATGGTTATGCCTCCTCTTTCTGTTCGGTGGTGTCTGTCTTTTTCTTAAAATATTCCTGACGCTGCTGGTAGTAGCCGAGCTGGAACGCGCCCTGTTCTGCGAGCATAAGCTGCTTTGGGAAGGTTTCGCCGAGCTTGTCCGAAAGTTCGCCGATGGATTTATCCAGTGTAACCCGCTGACCCTCGTTGAGCTTTGCGAGGTGTTTCTGCGCCAGATTGATGAGCGTGGGGAACACAAGGCTCGGCGTAGCGGAAGCGGAGTTAAAAAAGCGGTCTTTGATGGTGGTGTTGATGTTGGGGTTTGCGGCTTCCTGCGTACGCTCCAGAACGGCGAACAGGCGGCCGAGATTGTAGGGAATATTGGTGCTTTCTTTGTTTACGGACACGGTCAAAACCTCCTTTGGACAAAGCGGGTCTTCGTTTTTAGAATAATAAGCTTTTATGACGGACGCGCGCGCCCAGGTGACATCGTGCTCGGCGCGGATGCGCTGCACGGTGCCGTTTAGTAAAGTGGCGGGGTAGCGCGTATCGTTTAGGATGGAAGTGAGCAGGTCGCCGGAAAGGCGCGGGAAGGATTTTTGCAGCTCTTCATCGGCTTTTTTCCAGTCTTTGGAAAAGCGGACGGCAGAGCGCGCGAGGGTGTAGGGCCAAAGCGTGTCGAATTTTTCGTAGGCCGGGCGGGTGATCTCCAAACGCTCGTAATGGGCGTTCACGTTTTTGGCGAGCTTTGTGAAGGTATCCTGCCAGAAAAAGCGAACGGAAAGACGCGCGGCGTTCGGCGCGAGCCCCAGAATGTAAAAGTGTGTATCGGGGCTGAGGTGCATGTCCTGTAGGTCGGCTGTTCTGCCGGATACAAGTTTTTGAATTGCGCCTAAAATGTCGTTTTCGCTCCAATCGGACTGCTCCTGCGGACCGAAAAGCATAGCTCCCGCAAATGCGGCGATGGCAGGGTCGGCATTCTCCACCCAATATACGACGGTGACATCGCCGATGCGGCGGACATTATCACTGCGCAGCAGGTAGTTTAGCGCCTGCGTGTAGGCGGTCATGGCGTAGGTGCTGACGGGAGCGTTCTCGCCCTGCTCGTGCCCGTAGGAGCAGAAGGCATCGGCGTTGAACGAAACGAGCGATGCGCCGGAGCTTTGTGCGCCGCGCACGCCCTGAATGTTGCCGTGCAGACGCGCGGCGGGGGCGAGCCTGCCGGTGACACTGCACCGGGTGGGCGTGTCGGAATCTGAAGCAGAATCATAGGCCTGCTGCCACGCGGCGGCGATGTCAGAGTCGTTTGCCGCGGGCTTATTGTTATAATAAAAGATCAGATTGCCGCCCTTATAAATTTCCGAAAGATAGGGCTGCAAAGCAGGGTGCTCGACGGCAGAGGAGGGATTCCAGGTGTCGAAAAACGCACGGACGGCTGCGGCGGCTTCACCGGGGGTATCTTTCAAAATTTCCAGATGCTTTTCGCGGCTGGCTTCAAAGCAAGCTTTGGTGCGCTCGGGCTTACCCTTGTCGTCCACGCCGAGCAGGTAGGAAGACGTATCACACAGAAAATTTGCCGCAACACCGGAAGAGCGCTTGACCTGTGCGGGCACGGCGAACTGCTGCGGCAGCATCTTTTTACCGTTTGGAGAGGGCCTTTGGAGGGGAGAAACATCGAAAAGGGAACCGTCCGGGTTTAGGTCCAGACGCCAGCTGACATTGACTTTGCCCCAGCCCGGGCGGTCGATCTCACCGAGGGCAAGGAGCGCTTCGTAATACTGAACTAAGGCTTGCAGGATCATCTGAACACCTCGCAGCCGGCCACCTGAATGACACCGTGCTCCATTTTGGCACGGAAATACAGGGGCGTGATATTTTGTGGATCGGAATAATCGAAATCGTACAGCATAAAGCCGAGGTCGCGCGTCTCGTCAATCGTCGGGATCGGGCCACCCTCCCACTGCTTGAAGTGTGCGGGAAACTCGCGGCAGCCGAAGTACGGGGTGGAAAAGCACTGGCCTTTTCTCATGCGGCGCGTGACGATGTCCTGAAACTTGCCGGGGTTATCGCCGGGTGCGGCTTTTTCCGGCAGCATCTCGAACTCCGCTTCGATGACATAGTGGACGTTCGTCAGCACCATGGAGGCGCGCTGGACAATCTGTTTCGTCGTGACGAGGTACGGCTCATCTTCCTTGCCCTGCGCGATGCGCATAGCGGTGCTCCCGAGAATTTTGTTTTTTACCTCGTTGCGCCGAATGGTGGTAAACTCGATGGGGTTCAAAACGTAGATGCGGCGGATATGCCAGCGTATTCCGGGGTGATAATACAGACTTTCAACTATACCGCGCGCGGCGGACGGGGTGGGGACATCGTAGCTTACACGCTCGACTTTCATCTCTCCGCGTGTGAATAACGCATACGGGCCCCAGACTTCCAACTGAATCAATAAGATTAACTCCTTTCAAAATTCAATTAATGTTGTTTTGATAATTCAACTATATAACGATTATTTGAACGTGTCAAGATAAAATTTGAATTTAGTTTATTTTTTACGGAATTTATAAAGCATAATTTGAATACGTATTGCTTTAATACGTATCATATGGTATAATAGATTTGAATCAGGAGGGGAATTGAAATGCCGAAGAAGCCAAAGGAACTGGAACGGATCATTTTAGAAGAGGGCTGGGTGTTCAAGATGCAGACGGGTTTGAAATAATCTCTCCCGCTTCCGCTTAGACTATATCAGGAGGTCGATTTTATGCTGTCAGCTTATCCCGCTTGTTTTTTTAAGGAAGAAAGCGGTTATTCTGTTGTTTTCCCCGATCTGAGCGATCTGTCCACCTGCGGCGAAACGCTCGATGAAGCGCTGCGCATGGCGGTCGATTGCCTTGCCGGGTATCTGTACTGGCTGAAAAAAGACGGTGAAGCCGCCCCGGCGCCCTCGTCCGTGGACGCGATCCGCCTTGCAGACGTCGCCGCCGAGCTGGAAGTGTCGATGGACGGCGCGTTCGTGAACATCATCACCGTGGACGTGGAAGAATACGCCAAAACGCACTTTGAAAAAGCCGTCAAAAAGACGCTGACCATTCCCGCGTGGCTGAACACCGCCGCCTTAGAGCAGAACATCAACTTTTCACAGGTCCTGCAAGACGCGCTGAAAGCCCAGCTGCATATGGGATAAAATCAAGTTAAGGTCGCTGTCTGTTTTTACAGGCAGTGTGGGTAGAAATAATTATTGTTGATTTGTATAGAGAGGTCGGTAAGGTTTGCCTTACCGGCTTTTCTATTTTATATAAACAGAGCGGTTTCGGTTTGGTCGGGGGTGAGGCCGAGGGCACTGTCGTAGCGGCGGGGATCGGCGAGGACATAGAGCGCGCCGCCGTCGATGCTCTGCACGGCGCCGGCTTCGCGCAGGGCAGCGAGCTGCTGCGGGTAGACGTTCACGCTGTACTGCCCGAGCTTTCTGAACAGGGTGCGGCTGCGTTCGCCGCGATACAGCCGCTCAACGAGGGCTTCGCCTTGGTCGATCGGGATATACACGGGTGTGGTGCAGCTTTCAATGACCCGTACCTTTTCCGCAACGGAGGCGAACGGGAGCATCTCGTTTTCGAACGCTATAAGAATCTTCTCACGGTCGAGATCTTCTTTGCCGTACAAATCGCGATAGAACTCAAAATACGCGCGGATTGCAGTTAACGAAGTGATGTCCTCCATGCGTTTTGAAATGTTCTTCATGGCTGCGGCGGGCTGGCGCATGTAGGGCGGCGGGGTGGTGTTCTGGACGGTGAAGACGGTCACGAGGCTTTCATCTAACGGGCGCTTGCCCTCGCGATTGCAGCGGCCGGCGGCTTGCAGGACGGAATCAAGCCCGGCTTCTTCGCGGTAGACGCGCGGGAAATCCACATCGACACCGGCTTCGATGAGCGAGGTGGAAACGACGCGGCAGGGCAGGCCGATTTTTAGGCGTTCGCAAATTTCCTTAATGCGCGCTTTGCGGTGGGCAGGGCACAGGTGTGTGGTGAGGCAGTACGCGCCGTCTTTTGGCAATGCTTGATAGATCTTCTGCGCGTCTGCGATGCGGTTGACGATGCAAAGCACCTGCGGCAGTGTGGTGAGCTCGGCGGTGAGCGATTCTGTGCTGTCAAATGTGTGCTGCGCGATTTTCGTGCGGCGGAAGGTCTCGAAATTTTCAGGGACATTGGGACAGATCTCGTTGATCGGCAGGTCAATTTTCAAATCGGTAAAAACACCGTCTAACGCGGGCTGCGTGGCGGTGCACAGGACGACGATGACGCCGTACTTTCGGGCAAGCTCGGCAAGCGCCGCCGTGAACGGCTTTAGATACGGCATGGGCAGCGTCTGCACTTCGTCTAAGATGAGCACGCTGTTGGCGAGGTTGTGCAGCTTGCGGCAGCGGGCGGGTTTGTTCGCAAACAGGGACTCAAACAGCTGCACGGTGGTCGTGGCGATGACGGGGGCGTCCCAGTTTTCTGCGGCCAGCATTTTGCGGTATTCTGCGGGGTTCGGGCTTTCGGAAAAGAGATATTCCGCGCTGCTGTGGTGCTCAATGACGTTTTCCGTGCCGAAGATTTTTTCAAACGTATCGGCGTTTTGGTCGATGATGGACGTGTACGGCGCGGCGTAGATGACGCGGCTCATGCAGTTTTGCACGGCAGCGGTCAGCGCAAACGCCATGGCAGCGGTCGTTTTTCCGCCACCCGTCGGCACGGTAAGCGTATAAACACCCGGTGCGGCGGTGCTGCCGGAGGCCTTGCACGCATCCAAAATGGCGCAGCGCTTTCGGTTGAGCTCGGTTTTGGGCGGATACCACGGTGCGATGTACGTTTCCAAGCGGTCGAGCAGCGCAGGGAGCGCATCGTAGTTGCCGCGCGGGGCAAGGGCGCCGTCCATAAAGGTTTCGGTGTCGATGAAATCGGCATCAACAAGGCAAGAAAACAGCATGCGGATATAAAACGAGAGCCGAAACCCGGTGCTGAATTCTCGCATGTTAAAGGGCTTGACCGGCGGCAGAGCGACTTCGGTTTTCCAATCGTCATACGGTTCGAGGTCGCGTTTTAAGCGGCCCGAGAGGGTAGCGGCGTTTTTGGTATCTGCGCGGGAGCCGAAATTCGGTATGCCGCCGTGATGGCCTGCGATGGCGAGCGCCAGATACCCGACACCGTGCGCGCAAGCTTCTTTTGCGCCGGCCGTGGAGTGGTCTACGCGCACGCCGCCGTCTAATCGATGCTGAAAGGCATCGCTGTACTTGCCGATGTCGTGCAGCAAACCGAGCAGATAGCCGTCTTCCTCCGCGCCGAACGCGGCGGCAAACTGCTTTGCAAGCTCTGCCGTGCCGGTGAGGTGTTCGTATACGGTTTGCTCGCGGGAATGATCTTCACTTATATGTGCCAGCTTTTTCGCCATAAAATCACCTTTTCGTCTTTGTTAAGACCATCATAGCACGGGAAAAGTACAATGTAAATATGCTAAATTTGAAGAATAGGCAAGGTGAGCGGAAAAGCGACAGGTGGGGGTGGGGGCGTCGAATGCGGCGGTATTCGCTTCATCTACAGCCCGAATTGCGCGCGGACTTTTTGGAGCCTTTCGGCGTTTTGGGGGCTGCTTATTTAAATAAATCAGCATCACTATTTAACTTTAAAAATTCAGTTAACCCATCTTGATTTACATTATACGAAATCATATTACCTTCTTCAAAAATATAAAATGGTCTATTTCCAATAATTTCAAATTTGCCATTCTCATAATAAATAGTATCTTCTTCAGGGAGAGCTATTATTTTTTCCTTTTTTGATAATTCTAGCAGATAGTTTAGTCTTTTCTTCATCTTGATTTGTAAAATGACAAAGAAAAGAAAAATGGCTTACTACATCAAAACCCATTAAATCTTTAAGGTCAACTTCATTTTTGTCTGCATATTTACATGTGTCGATACATTGCCCTAGAATTATAGCACCAGCACTTCCTCCAAAAACAATACCGTTATTTTCAATAAAAATTTTTATTTTTTCAAATGAACCACTATCTTTCAAATCTTTTAGTAATTTAAAAGTATTTCCACCACCAATAAATAATGCGGAATAATTTTCTAAATTTTTATTAAATAAATCAGCACCCGAAACAACCATATCTATATTTGGAACATCAACCCCTTTTAATTCATTTTTAATCCATTCATAACAGCTTGGATATCTTTCACTTGGCATAGCAAGTGGAATATATAATATAGGTTTATTATGATCTATAACTTTATTTAATTTCTTATTTGCATCAACTGTTTGTTGCCCACAACCTCCACCGCATAAAAATATTCTCATCCTATCTCATCTCCATATACATTTCTCTTGTTATTAAAAGTTGTTTTGCTCTTACTTTCTTTGCCAAAAACTAACTCTTTTTTCGTAATTTTATTGAAAAAATCAAAAAATGCTATAATTAACACAGTTGATTTAATCAATCTTTGGAGTGCATTTTTTCGAGTATAAGAAAAGTTAAGGCTCGTTTGTAAGGGCAAACATGGAAGATATCTCCGTTTTGGTTTTTCCCTTATTTTATCATGAAGAAAGCAGAGAGGGCAAGAGAGCGGTTTTCAATTTAAGGGACTTTCGGCAGATTTTTCCCGATAAAACCAAAAGCCCCGAGCGGCATTGCTTCCGCTCGGGGCATAATCTTAATGTTTGCGTTTAAGCCTGAGGCTGATTGTTGTCACAGTTGGGGCACTTGCCGGCTTCGTTCAACGGCGAACCGCACTTGCCGCAGAATTTGGCTACGGGTGCGCTCTGCGGGGCTTGGGGCTGCGGGTTCTGAGGCTGTGCTGCCTTAGACCGAAGCTGCTGGCGCAGGTCGCCCATGTCGGGGGCCATGAAAATGCCGTTCTTCTCTTCGTTTCCGTTCTGGCTGCGGAGCTTATTGTTGATGGAGATTACGTTTTTCAGCAGCAAGACTGCCATCATCAACAGTTCATACACCAATCGGATCATAATGGGTCCGAGGATCATGGTCAGGATGCCGTAGACGCCCAGCCAGTGGCGATTGCCAAAGTAGTCTTCAGGCGCGGCAAAGAGCATGAAGAAGCCCAGAATGATCATATCTGCCGTGAAGAAAATGTACAGAGCCTGCAGAATTTTCTCTACGATCAGGTACTTGAAATTGCAGGTATCGTGGAGGAACTTGCCGAAAGCATTGAGCTTTTCGCGGCGTTTTTCGGGGACGATAAACACATAGGCCAAAACTGTGGCGACGATAGCCAAAATTCCGCCGACGATGGTGAATATACCGAGCTGCTCGATTGCATCACTATAAATATTCATGTTGTACCTCTCTCTTTCTTTGCTGTAATGATTAGGTAAACAGGTACCCTCTAAGCTTAAAACAGCATACCTCTAAATCCGAAATTTGTCAAGATTCAGATCCATATGGAACGTTTAAGGCAGAGCGCCTTCCGAGCAGCCGCAGGGCGAACTTGCTGCGCCGGGCCACCACGGCCTTGCCGCACTTGGGGCAGACGTATCCAAAGCTTCTCGTTTCCTCCATAAAAA
>OLSL01003648.1_pt1 | contig 10634 bp, 6 predicted proteins | sample 1672511 | NCBI WGS metagenome assembly OLSL01 (sample SAMEA3136694, study PRJEB25190) | human gut metagenome | biome: human gut; feature: human-associated habitat; material: faeces | place: Austria | collected 2013
TGCGGGAATAAGCTGGTGGTGGATGCTTATAAGAAGGATGTGGTGCTGCGGCTGCATTCCCTGTCTACCAGCGACGTGCGCAAGTTGACGCTGCCTTTGGGGAGTGATTTTTGCGATTTTTTCGAGAAGAAGGGCCTGCCGGTTTTTTCCGCATTGTTGGTTGATGGGGCCAAGGTGGACGGCGGGTTTGAGGTATCCAGGGAGGGACGGATGCTGACGGTGAAGCCCGATGGGTTGACGACGGATGATGTCGGCGCCGGGAGCATGGTGCGCCTGGAATGGGAGCAGGCAGAGGTGAGTTTGGACCGGTTTGCGGAGGGGTCGATTGAGATGTATCGTTTTTTTCTGCCAGCGGGTACAGTCGTGTCGATGCAGGGGTTTGTCTGCGTTTATGCAGGACAGACGATTCGACTGAATTCGACGTTGAATGTGTGTTCTTTTTGCGAGGGTAATGGCGGTTCTTATTCGTTGAGGTCTGTGTTTTCCACGATGGAGAAGGCGTCTTTTACGGTTCTGGAGGACGGGGTTTATGTGGTGAGGATGGAGACCTGGACCGGAGGTTCCGTCAGTCAACGGGCCAGAGCGCAGCTGGAGGTGCCGCCCTGTACGGCGTGGATGGAGGCAGAGGTGGCCGAGGTGACGGCTTCCGCGGAGTATTCCCTTTGGGATAATGTGTCCGCGGTTCCGGAGGGGGTACCTCCGTCCGGGGAGTCGTTGATGTGGAGTTTCGCGGCGTTCCGGGGGGTGTACGGGTTTCCTTCCCTGGTGGATGTGTTTCAGCAGCGCCTGGTGCTGGCCGCTACGCAGGCCCAGCCGCAGACGGTGTGGTTGAGCAAGACGGATGACCTCAACAGTTTCGAGGTGGGGAAGCAGGATGATTCCGCGCTGGCTTTGACGTTGAGCACCACAACGCAGAACAGGATTTGCTGGCTGATGGCACAGAGTTCCCGGCTGCTGCTGGGAACGGCGGACGCGGAGTGGGCGGTGTCCGGCGGCCAGGGGGTGATGACTTACGCCAATGCGCGGGCGGATAGCCACGGGTTTGTGGGTTCTTCCGATGTGCCGGCCCTGATGGCGACCGATAAGGTGCTGTATGTGGAGAGGGGCGGCGGACGGGTGTATCAGTACGGGTATGATTACGAGAGCGACGGGTTTGTGTCCCGCGATTTGACGGTGTTTGCCGATCATGTGCTGGCCGGCGGCGGAGGGGTTACTTCCGGGGATTTTATGAGGAAGCCCCACCCGCGGGCGGTGATGACCCTGGCGGACGGCACGATGGCGTTGATGACTTATAACAGCATGCACCAGGTTCACGCCTGGCACCGTCACAGGACGGAGGGGCGGATGTCCAATGCCGTGGTGCTGCCCAATGGATCCGGGGATGATTTGCTGTTTGTGTCCGTAGAGCGTGAGGATGGGCGGTTTGTGGAGGTGTTTGATCCGGACGGCCCGTTTGTGGATGCCGGCGCATGGGATTTTACTTCCACGGTGGTGACGAATGCGCTGGATGTGACGGAGTCCCTGGGCAGGGATAGACAGGCGGCGGCTGTGCGTGTGTTTTTTGCTTCCGATACGGCCCCGGCCGGTATTGAGGTGTCCAATGACGGGAGCGCCTGGGACCGGTTGAGCAAGACCAGGACGATGGAACGGGGATGGCATGAGGTGCTTCCGTCCGCCATGTGGAAGCGGGACGTGCGGTTTGGCATCCGGGTTTCCGGTGACCGCCCCCTTGAGTTTTTAGCTGTTGATACGCAATGACGGAGCCTGCGAAGACGAGACCGGATTGGAAGGAGCTGCTGGCCGACAGGTGGTGGCGCCTTAATCATTTGTATTGGATTGAGGATAAGGAGGGGCGGATGGTGCGCTTCCGCCCGAATTGGGCCCAGGAGGAGCTTTTCCACGGGCTTTGGTTCCGCAATACGATTTTGAAGGTTCGCCAGCTGGGGATTTCTACGTTTTGCGCGGTTTATATGCTGGATCTTTGCCTGTTTGGAAAAAACCAGCATTGCGGGATTATTGATAAGACGCTGGAGGACGGGGAGGCCAAGCTTCGCAAGATTGCTTTTGCTTACGAGCATTTGGATTATTTGCCGGAGAGTCCGACGATGGAGGACCGGGCGCTGGCTGCTTTGGGGAAGATGGTTAAGGAGGGGTGCGCTGTGGTGGAGAAGAGGGCCACCCGCATGGCCTGGTCCACGAACGGGTCTGTCGATGTGGGGGTTAATTTGCGCGGGTCCACTCTCCAGTTTCTTCATATTTCCGAGTTTTCCTACACGGCTTTGCACGATCCGGCGCGGGCCAGGAAGATCCGCACGGGAGCGTTGAATACCGTTGGCAAGAGTTGCGTGGTGGTGATGGAGTCCACCCACGAGGGGGGGAAGGCCGGTCTGGCTTACCAGTTGATGGAGCAGGCCATGGAGATGGTGGGCAAGCCTCTTTCCAGCCTGGATTTCAGGTTTTTCTTTTTTTCATGGATCCAGCATCGGGAGTATTGCCTGGAGGGGGTGGAACCGAGGCTGGATGATTTTTTGCGGGAGTATTTTTCCGATTTGAAGAAGCGTTACGGGATTGAGTTGTCCGAAGGGCAGAAGGCCTGGTACGCTACCCAGTACAGGATTAACGGAGCGGAGGTGAAGCAGGAGTTTCCCACCGTGCCGGAGGAGGCTTTGCAGACGTCCGTGGAGGGGGCTATTTACGGGAGGTGGATTTCTTCCCTGCGGGCCGAAGGCAGGATCGCCGCCGAGTTTGAGGCGGATGACGTGGCTCCGATTTATGCTTCCTGGGATTTGGGGTTAAGCGATTTTATGGCGATTTGGCTTTGGCAGGTGGTGGGTGGCAGGTATTACGCGCTGGATTATATTGCCGGGAATAATCAGGCGGTTGATTATTACGTGGGGCAGATTCGGATGAGGGAGAGGGAGTTCGGGCCTGTCGCCCTGCACCTGCTGCCGCACGATGCGGCCAGAAGGGATTTTTCCAAGACTTCTTTTGAGTCCGTGTTGCAGCGGGCCGGGTTCCGCACGGCGATCGTGCCGCGCACGTCCGATGTTTGGACCGGGATTAACGCGCTGCGGAATATGCTGCGTTTTTGCGTGTTTCATGAGCGGTGCAACAGGCGCCCGGAGATTGACGGGCAGAAGTATGTTTCCGGGGTGGGTTCCCTGGAGTATTACCGCAGTTTGCCGCCGGGGGCCAACGGGTGCGTGCGGGAGATGCCGCTTCATGACGCCTGCTCCCACGGCGCGGATGCGGCCCGGACGTTTGCCGAGGCGGTGAGCCGAGGCCTGGTTTCAGGTCATGCCGGGGTGCCGGAGAAAGTGAAGAGGCCGCACAGACGCCCCGACGCTCTGGAAGGAATGCTTTATTGAGAGGTTGGATGATCTTCTAAGGTTTTAATTTTCTTTGCGAAGCTGATCTTCATCAATGGAAATAAAACAGTCAAAGGGAATGATATGGCGCTCCCCGTTTTCACGAGTGATGATTTTACAGTTATCCGGACGCATGTCCGCAATGTAAAAAACGGCTATTTTGTAAACGTTACCTTTGTAGCCGTGATAGTTGCTTTCATCTTTTATTTTTTCACACGGGTATTGCCGACGGAAGAGATCGTCCATTTCTTTAATGGAAGAAGGGATGTCCCCGTCTACAATCCGCTGACGAGTAAGTATGGCCCGGTCCTTATCTTTTACGATTATCCCCAAGAGCTCAATTCCCGTATTAAAGAGAACGTTGTGGAGAACGAGACGCGCCAGGTATTCCTTAACAGATGCCAACGTTACGTCTCTAATTTCTGAATTAAAGGTATATCCAGAGCAATTCCATTTGGTTTTCTTATAGTAGTATGGAGGAGCCAAAAATACGTCGTGTTCGTGTCCTTGCTCACCCCATTTTACAATATTGTCTTTGAGGTATGGAATACCGAAGATATGTCCTAGTTGTGGAAGGAATGGCCCAATGTCTCCAGGGTAAAGCGCCCCGTTGTCTTGCGCCCATTCGTATAATGCATTCCATTCAATATCGAATCTCTCACTTTCATCGATTTCAGGAATTCTGCTAAGTAATGTCTGTACGGCTTTGAAGGCTGTGATTGGATCAAATCCTTTGAGATTTGAGCGTTTTCTATCAGACATTTCAGGTCAAAAGAGTTATCGGGCAAGCAAGATTTTGCGATACGTGACGAGCGTGCAGTACGGCGTCCAGGCTCCATTTGCTCACAGGCAATGATCGCTTGGAGAACGTCGTGGATGTCCATATCGTTGTTCACTGACGGGAAGGGGTAGTTACTGGTTAGTTCAGCAGGGTTAGACAGAGAAAAGGGCTTTTTATTCCCTTTTTTTCTGTCTTCCTGAGGCAGCACGGTATCTGTGGATTTATCAATTTGCAAGATATTTTCTTTTCATAAAGAGGTGAGTTGATGGATGGCCGCTTGGATTGTCCGAGTTGTTTTTAGTTGATTCCGCCGGACAAGTCTCCCCATTTGATACGTTATGAATTTGAGTGTGAAGGCGGGATAGAAACATTGATTCTCGCCAACTTGAAGGAAGTCCGCCCTCATGCGATTGTTGAGGAATGGACAAGCTGACGTTTTTTTCACAGTGCCTTTCCCTGCTGGGGGATCAGGAGTTTGTGATGGATTCCCCGGCGGCCAGGGCTTGCGAGTTGTGGTTTCCTTCCGTGATGCTGGAGGCCGTTTCCTATGGCCCGTGGTCGTTTGCTACGAAAGAAGCCGTGCTGGAGTGCCCGGAGGGGAACGGCCGGTTTCCGCTTCCGGAGGATTGCTTGAAGTTGTTGAAGGTGGAGGCCGGGCGCTGGCGCATGGCCGGCCGCGAGGTGGTTTGCGAGGAAGCCCCTTCCCTCCTGCAGGTGCGGTTTTTGTCCAATGATGTGGCTTTGGCGGAGATGCTGCCGGATCATGAGCCTTTGTTTGTGGAGGCCGTGAAGTGTTTGCTGGCTTCCAAGGTAGCAGCCACGGTGACGGGCAAGCCGCAGAATGTGAGCGTGTTTTTGGAGTTGTACAGACGTTACGCTTCCGACGCCCTGTATCACGATGTGAGCCAGCGCGGGAGCAATGACCAGCATCCGTTGAAGGATATTTTAGATCGTTCCATTTTGTAGGGTTATGGGCAGTATCGGTTCTTATGTGACGAACAGGGCCAACGCGAAGAGCGCGCTGGCACAGGGACAGGCGGCGCGGGATGCCGCGTATGTGAATGCGGCCAATACCGAGGCGGAGTCCGCTTCCGCTTTGCGTCTTGCCGCCGAGAATATGGCGACAGCCAGGCGTAATCAGACGGCCGCCACGGCTTCCGTGCGGGCTGGGCGAGGCGCTTCCGGGGTTACTTCCGAGGGATCCGGCAGCCAGGCGGAGCTTGCCACGGCCGAAGTGCTGGAGAAGCAGATTTCCGATTTGTCCCTGGGCGCGGCGATTAGTGACCAGAGCAAGCGCCATGAGGCGGCAATGCAACGCTGGGAGGGGGATGCCGCATTGGTGAGCGCGCAGAATCAGGCGGCGGCTTATAAGTCCGCCGCTTCCGGGGCCCTGGTGTCCACAGGGCTTCAGCTTGGCGGGGCTTTAGTCGGCGGCATTGGCGCCGGAATGGGGGCTTTCGGTTCGACGACGGCCGCCCAGGGGGCTTTTGCCGGTTATAATCTGGGCGGTTTGGCCGGGAGCGTGTTTCCCGGGTCTACGGCGGATCCCCGCCAGGGGATGATGACGCTGGGGGCCTGGGCGGCGAGTCCGGAGAAGAGCGGGTTTTCTTTTTACGATTACCTGGGCGGCCAGAAGTGGAATCCTTACAGGAGCGTGTGGCGATGAATGCGTTTGATGCGACCGTGAGCGCTTATGCGGAGGTGGGACGGGATTTGTGGTCTGATGTGAAGGATTGCGCGTCCCTGGGGCTGGCGTTTGTTTCCCCGGATGAGGTGTGCCTCGCTTTGCCTGCCGAGAGGCTGGGGGAGATGTGTTTTCCTCCTGTGGATATGCCGGTTCTTCCGGAGAGGTGCTTGTTTGTATGGTGGGCGGCCGGGAAGCCGCGTGAGCTGGCCCGACTGGCCCGGCAGTTTTCCCGCAGAGGTTTTACGCATGTGGCCTGGCAACGGTTTTTGCGCGGGCCGAAGGTGCATGTTTTTTCCATTGATCAACTTATCAGTTTTTCGTCACGATGAGAGAGTTTTCTTTATACGGCGGGCCGTCCCTGCAGACGGCCAAGGTTGATCCCGGTGTCGCGGCACGGGCCGCCAATGGCGATCATGGGCAGGTGTTGGGCGCGTCCGTCCAGAAGGCCGAAGAGGCTGTTCAGGGGAGCGCGGAGGCGTTTGCCAAGATTTCCGATTTCGGGGAGATGCAGCGTCAGGAGGTGGAGTTGCGCCGCATCCGGGACGAGTCCGACGCGAAGTTTTCCAAGATGCTGGCTTTCGCGCCAGGCACGAAGGAGAGCGTTTTTGAGAAGGACGGTTCTATCCGGAAGGGCAAGCTGGACGATTTGGCTTACGAGTTCGGCCAGAAGATTGAAGCGCTGGGAGGCAGTTTTTTCCACCCGGAGAGTGCCATGAAGGCGGAGGCTGTCAGGGCTTCCGTGCGGTCAAGCCTGCCGGAACGTTATTGGGGCTTGGCTGCCAAGCATCAGCTGGGCGTTGCCAGACAGGCTTTCGATACGAGTTTGAAGCTGGCCGAGGAGAAGCAGGATTGGGGCGGTTATGAGAGGTCTATTGATGATGCCGTAGCTTCCGGCACGATTTCACATGATGAAGGAGAGCTGCGTTTATTGAGAGGGAGGAAGAAGGCCGAACTCCATCATTTTGAGAACCTGGCCGCAACCAACCCGGATCTTGCCGCCGAGAAGATTAACCGCGGGGAGTTGGACGGGCTTTTTTCCGCTGCCGAGCAGGATGAGATGATGCGGTCCCTAAGACGCCGGGATGACAGCAGGCTTACGGAGTTGATTGAGCAGATGGCTTCCCGTCCTAAATCAAAGAATGATAAGCAGGCCGTGACGAATGCTTTGTTGTCCGGTCCCCTCTATCAGGAAGAATTGGGGTTTCATGCGGTTTATGAGCGAGATGGGGATTACAGCGCATGCGCTCAGCAGATTGATTCTTTCATTTACCGGGTTGCGGATATGGTGAGGGCTGGAGAAGAAGGAGCCGATTTGGCGAGTAAGAAGGAAAATGTGATCCGTCTGTGCAAGCGTTACGGGAAGTCATCCGAGTTCCAGAAAGATATCTTGAACCGTATGGATAAGTGGGCCGGACGGAAGAACGAGTTTCCCGTATTGAAGGTGGCCGACCGAATGAAGGAGATGGCGGAGATGCCCCTATACCGACAAGCGGATTATAATAACGCTATCGGTACACTTGGTGTTAATGCGGATAATGCCTATGAGCTTTACCTTGAATCTGCCAAGGGTGCAGGCATGGAGGCCAAGGGCAAGGATAACTGGCTACAGGAGTACAAGAGCAAGAAAGTGGCGGAGCTTGAGAAGAATCTTGCAGCCAAAACCGAGCTTGCCGTGCGCGAGAGGTTTGAGGCGTGGTACGAAGGGTACAAGAGTATTCATAACGACAAGGAACCTTCTTTCGTTATCCAGGAAGATCAGTTCCAGACAATTTTAAGAGATGTGACCGGACGCAGGGATTTGGTGGTTCCCAAACGGGGAGCCCTGATGGATCGTGAACAGAAGAAGGTGTCCACCATCTGGAAGATGGGAGACGACGAACGGGTCAAGGGCGCCCCCAAATTATTAAATGAAGGAGAGAAGCAGACGCTGCGGCGGAGGGATATATTGAGCAAACCGGTGACTTTTCCTGCCATGGTCTCCGTAGATACCGTGAACACGAATGCCCCTGCTGGCATCCTCCTGCCGGAGAGCATGAGGAGCCGGTTTGGCGACGACGTTTCCGGCCTGGCTGCCCTGGTTCCCTCTTCCTCTTCTTCCCGCCGCGGGAAGCCCCTGCCCGTGGTGGGCTACACCAGGGGGAGTTCCCCCCAGCTTACCCTGTCCGGCGCCAGCAAGCTGCGGATGACGTTTTCTTCCAAGATGGATACGAATGTGACGATTTCGCCTGCCAGTCCGGAAATGAGGGCGTTTTTCAAGCGAGAATATCCGGGGAGCCAGGATTGGAAGCAGGATGCCGGAGAGTCCAGGGTGCCTTCCGCCAAGCTGGGGGGACTGGGGCAGTACAGCCAGGCTTTTTATGATGCGGGAAGGAAGTACGGTGTGGATCCGAAGTTGTTGATGGCTATTGCCATGCACGAGACCGGCAGGGGGACGAGCGCCGCTTTCCTGCGGAAGAATAACGCCATGGGCATCAGCCCGAATGGAGGAGGCCCGCGCGCTTTTTCCTCTGTGGAAGAGAGCATTGATTATGCTGCCCGCCTGTTGAGGAAACATTATCTGGACCAGGGGCTGACGACGATTGCCGCCATTGGCGGAAAGTACGCTCCGGCAGGAGCCGGGAATGACCCGCGCGGATTGAATAAGCATTGGGTCAGCGGCGTAAGCAAGTATTATAAATCATTTTAATATTGAACACATTATAAACATTTTTCACCATGAACGACGATTTTTCCTTTGACGGGGCCAATGCTGCGAATATGCCTCTGGATCTCTCTTTTTCATCCCAGCCTCTGCCGGAGGGCGAGGCTGCCACCGGATTTCACCTGCCGGAGATCACACCGGTGCAGGAACAGGCGAAGGCGGATTCTCCGAAGCTGGTTGACGAATGGCGGCAGGATGTCCAGATGCTTGACGACGGCGGATTGAATGAGCTGGAAGAGAGCGCCGGATTTGAAACCGAGGCTTCCCCGGACGCCGAAGCGAGTGATCCGGATAATTCCGAATCCTTCAATCCCCAGTTGGCAGATACGGATTCCGTGCTCCGCCAGGGAGCCGTGCTGATGAGGGGTGTAGAGGAACGGAAACGTGAACAGGTGCGCACCCGTCAGAACATGGTAATCAACCTGCTGCGCGCAGGAAGAAACGATCAGGAAGCGTTGAAACATATTGCCGAGCATTGGGGCGAAGATGCTGCCTCCCGCCTTGAATCAGCCAATGATGAAGAGCGTTCTTACATGCTAGGCATGCGTCTGGCGGAGGTCCTGGGAGATGGAGATAGTGATGCGGGATTTCAGATTTACAAGAATACTCATGATTTGTGGGGTAAAGGCATCATTTCCCCTGAACAGGTGTGGAAAGACTTTGAGGAACGCAGCAAGGATATCGTTGAGAAGGAAGACCGTCAGCGCGTGGAGCGAGAACGCAGGATCAGCGATCTCAATGGAGTGGTGAGCCGCTATGTAAGCGGAGAGATAGATTCTCTTTCCGCCGATGAGCGGATGGCGTTATTTTATGCCGGAGTGAGTGTAGCGAGCATGGAGAAGGCCCGACGCGGAGTACGCCTCATTGAATCGTTTGAGCAGGATTCCAGGCTGTACAATGATGACATTGCCGATGATTTGTTTGGCATCATTGGGAATGATGATGATTCCCTGATGATGCTTTGCAATTTGTTAAGAAACAGGTCCAGGAGCACGGCCAATGACCGGCTGGGCATGGGCGGCGCGGAAAAGAGGGCGGACGAGGCATATCGGGAGGTGATGGAGAATTCCAATCCGATAGTAGCAGCCATGGCGGGACCGCAGATTCAGAACGCCAAGATGGTTTCCGGTGTGACCATGACCGGCAAGGTGGCGGGAGTGAAGACGAAACGTTCCCTGGAACGTGCCTTGCAGAACATGCGTTCCCATGAGGATGCCCGCATGAAAGCGGCAGCTTTCCAGATAGCTGTTGCCAAGGCCCGGCAGATGGGGCTATCCGACGAGGAAGCTTTTGAGATGGCAGGAGTCCAGGAGCAGGAGCGACGCGAATTGCAGCAAAAGCGCAACAGTTTTTTTTCAGCCCTGACTACCGCGCTTGAGGGGGGGGAGGACGACTATTTTTCCAGCGACGAGGCATCTTCATTGAGCAAGGTCGGCTACCACCTGGGCAGCATGACGGGGGACACGGCTCCCTGGTTTCTCCCCTACGCAGGGCCGCTCATTGGACTGAATACGTCCATACAAAGGCGGCGCGAAGAAGGGTTCATGCTGGGTCTTGACGTGGACGAGATTGAGAAACGCGCTTTCTGGTTCGGGGCGGCGGACACGGCGGAGGAGATGATCGGGTTTCACGCGTTGTTCAAGGCGACGCCTCTTTATAAGGGAGTCCGGAAGTTGCTCCGAACCGAGAAGGGGGCAGGAGTGAGGGCGCTTGTTTCCGGCAGTCCGGCGGCCCAGTATGCGCTGCAAGGTGTAGCTGGGACGGTGGAAGAAGGCATTTTGGAGCCAACGGCCGGCTATTTAATGAGGTCGGCCATCAATCCCATGCTGGACGACGAGCGCGGCAAGCAGACATGGGAACAGTACACCAGTGAGCTTTCCCAGATAACTTCCGGAGAACAGGGTCTTGCCCTCCTGGCATTCAGTTTTGGCCTGTCCGGATTGAATTATTCCCAGTTGAGCCGGGCTGCCAGGGAGTTCAGGCTTTCCCTGAAGAATTATGAAGCACTGGGAGGCACGGTCCAGGGGTATCTGGAAGCCAGGGAGGAAAAGACCGCCGAAGGTTTTTTGAATAAGGCTCTTTCCCATTTGCATGATT
>OLSL01003655.1_pt1 | contig 10620 bp, 8 predicted proteins | sample 1672511 | NCBI WGS metagenome assembly OLSL01 (sample SAMEA3136694, study PRJEB25190) | human gut metagenome | biome: human gut; feature: human-associated habitat; material: faeces | place: Austria | collected 2013
GTTAATAAATAAACAATTATTGATTTAGAAAAATAATTATACTATTATTTAACTATAAGTGGTAATACCACATACCACTACTGGAAAGACCAGTTAATACAAGGGGGATAAATTTAATGAATGATTACATGTTGTTTGCAATCGCAATGATTCCAGTTTTATGGCTTATAGTATCTTTAGGGGTTTTGAAGATGCCAGCTCACAAGACTTGCTCATTTACAGTAATATTGACTTTAGCAATCGCCATAATATGCTGGAGAATGAAATTTATTGATGGTATTACAGCTACAGTAGAAGGTATGGCAATAGCTCTTTGGCCTATACTTTTAGTAATAGTAGCAGCATTATTTACTTATAATTTAGCAGTTGAAACAAAAACAATGGATGTCATAAAGAAAATGCTTTCAAGTATAACAACAGATAAGAGAATTCAAGTTTTAATATTAGCATGGGGATTTGGAGGATTTTTGGAAGCTGTTGCAGGATATGGGACAGCAGTTGCTATACCAGCAAGTATATTAGCTTCATTAGGTTTTAATCCATTATTTGCAGCAGTGATATGTTTATTGGCAAACACAGTTCCAACAGCATTTGGGGCACTTGGAATACCAGTAACAACACTTGCAACTGTAACAGGACTTGAGGTAGTACATTTAAGTTATGTTACATCAATTCAATTAGCTGGGTTTATAGTTTTAATTCCATTTTTACTAGTAATACTTACAGAAAAAAGTATAAAGGCTTTAAAAGGAGTAGTTGGTATAACATTAGTATCAGGGATAACGTTTGCTGTGCCTCAAGTATTTATAGCTAAATATTTAGGAGCTGATTTACCAGCATTAGTTGCAAGTATATGTTCAATGGCATGTACAATACTTATGGCTAAAGCTATGAATAAAGAAAAAGTAGAAACTAAAGAAGAAGATAAGATCGGTTTAAAAGAAGGTGTTTTAGCATGGCTTCCATACATACTTCTTTGTGGATTGATTCTTATAGCAAGTCCTTTAGTACCTAGTATAAATTCTTTATTAGCAAAAGCAAGTAGTAATATACATATTTATACTGGAGATGCGACTTCGACAACTGCATTTTCTTGGATAAATACACCAGGTATGATGATATTAATAGCTACATTTATAGCAGGATTGATTCAAAAGCTAAAATTCACATATATGTTAGATGTATTAAAAAGAACAGTTATTCAACTTAAAACTTCATTTATAACTATAATGTCAATAGTTGCAATATCAAAAATAATGTCACACAGTGGGATGACAAGTTCAATATCTTTTGGACTGTGTGCAATAACAGGAAGTTTCTATCCGCTAATAGCACCATTATTAGGGGCAATAGGAACATTTGTTACAGGTAGTGATACATCAGCTAATATATTATTTGGGGCATTACAAACAGAAGCAGCCAAATCACTATCAATAGATCCATATTGGATAGCAGCAGCAAATACTGCAGGGGCAACTGCTGGGAAAATGATTTCTCTGCAAAGTATAGCAATTGCAACTTCAGCAACAGGGCTTATAGGTAGTGAAGGAAAAATACTTTCAACAACAGTTAAATATTGTTTAGGTTATGTAATAATCTTAGGGCTTATAGTTTATTTTGGTGGAGGTATACTTACATTGTTCTAAAATAAATATAAAAAATTATAAGTGGTAAATAAGTAAAATTAAAATAAATATAAAAACAGGATTTATATAGGGGGAAAGAATATGGCAAAAATACATGTACCTTATTCAAAGACAGGTATGGATTTAAATATAGAAGATAAAAATCTTTTAAAAGTTTTGACATCAAAGGCGCACGACTTTAAGCCATCAAAAAGTGAATCTCAATTAGTTGAAGATTCTATGGACAATCCAATTGGTTCTAAGAAATTAGAAGAGTTGGCAGTTGGTAAAAAAAATATAGTAATAATCACTAGTGATCACACTAGACCAGTGCCAAGTAAAGTGACAATGCCGATAATTCTTAGACGAATAAGAAGTGTAAACAAAGATGCAAAAATAAAAATATTAATAGCTAATGGTTTTCATAGACCTACAACAAAAGAAGAATTAATATTTAAGATGGGTGAAGAGATAGTTGAAAATGAAGAAATAGTAATGCATATATCAACTGATGATTCACAAATGGTAAAAGCAGGGGTATTACCATCGGGTGGAGATTTTTATCTAAATAAAGTAGCATTTGAAGCTGATTTATTAATAGCTGAAGGATTTATAGAACCTCACTTCTTTGCTGGATTTTCTGGAGGAAGAAAGAGTATACTTCCTGGTATAGCATCAGCAAAAACTATAATGTATAACCACTGTAGTGAATTTATAGATAGCAAAAATGCTAGAACAGGAATACTTACAGACAATCCAATACACAGAGATATGGTATATGCAGCAAAAACAGCTAAACTTGCATTTATAGTAAATGTTGTTATAGATCAAGATAAAAAAGTAATAGCATCTTTTGCAGGTGATGTAGAAGATGCACATAAAGTTGGATGTGATTTTGTAACAGAATTATCCAAAATAGATGCAACACCTGCTGATATAGCAATAAGCACAAATGGAGGATATCCTCTAGATCAAAATATATATCAATCAGTTAAGGGGATGACTGCAGCAGAAGCTACATGTAAAGAAGGTGGAGTAATTATAATGATTGCTGCTTGTAATGATGGTCATGGAGGTCAATCTTTCTATGATAATATAGCGGAGGCATCTTCACCAAGTGAAATATTAAAAAGAGTAAGAAGTGTGGATAAAGGTGATACAGTACCAGATCAATGGGAATTCCAAATACTTGCAAGAATTTTAGAAAAGTATACAGTAATAATGGTTACAGACCAATGTGATCCACAAATGATAAAAAATATGCATATGAAACACGCTTATAATTTCGACGAAGCATTAAAAATGGCGTATGAAATAAAGGGAAATGACGCCAAAGTAGTCGTAATACCAGATGGAGTTTCTGTAATAGTTAAATAAATGGAGGGGTATAATATGGAAATAGTAGTATGTGTTAAACAAGTTCCTGGAACATCAGAAGTAGAAGTAGATCCAGTTACAGGTGTATTAAAAAGAGATGGTGTAGATTCAAAAATGAATCCTTATGATTTATTTGCTCTTGAAACTGCTTTAAGAATAAAAAAAGAAAACAATGCAACACTTAAAACAATAACAATGGGACCACCACAAGCTAAAAAAGTAATAAGTGAAAGTTTCTCAATGGGTGTTGATGAAGGTGCTATAGTAAGTGATAGAAAATTTGGTGGTGCAGATGTTCTTGCAACTGCTTATACTCTAGCACAAGGTATAAAGAAAATAGGAAATCCAGATTTAATAATCTGTGGTAAACAAACAACTGACGGTGATACTGCTCAAGTTGGACCAGAAATAGCAGAATATTTAAATATACCACATGTTACAAATGTAACTAAAATAATTGAAGTAGGAGAAAAATCAATAGTAGTTGAAACAGATCTTCCAACAACTTTAGAAGTATGTGAAATAAGTTATCCATGTTTATTAACTGTTGAAAAAGATATATTCCAACCAAGACTTCCATCTTTTAAATTAAAAATGGAAACTAAGGATAAAGAAATACCAATGATAACATTAAAAGATATGGATGATACAGATGAAAAACACTATGGACTTAATGGTTCAGCAACACAAGTAATAAGAATATTCCCACCAGAACCAAATACTGATAAAGACATAGTTCGTGGAAATTCTGATGAACTTACTGAAACATTATTTAACAAGATAGTAGATTTAAAAATACTTTAGTTTGAGGGGGAATTTGAGATGGCAAAGATAATAATCAATCAAGATAAAATAGATAATATAGAAGAAGTCTTACAAATATGTCCATTTGAAGCAATGGAAGAAGTAGACGGAAAAATTGAAATAAATGCAGCATGTAAAATGTGTAAGATGTGCGTTAAAAAAGGACCAAAAGGTGCATTTATATTTGAAGATGATGAAGTAGTAGCAATAAATAAAGATGAATGGAGAGGTATAACAGTTTATGTAGACCACAATGATGGTGAAATACATCCAGTTACTTATGAATTAATCGGAAAAGCTCGCGAACTTGCAGCTAAAATAAACCATCCAGTAAACTGTGTATTTGTCGGAAATAATATAAAAGATAAATGTGATACTTTACTTGCTTATGGTGTAGATGAAGTATTTGTATACGATTCTGAAGAATACGATAAATTTAGAATAGAACCTTATAGTGCAGCATTAGAAGATTATATAAATAATAATAAACCTTCTATAATGTTAGTTGGTGGTACTACATTAGGTAGATCATTAGCTCCAAGACTTGCTGCTCGTTTTAAAACAGGACTTACTGCAGACTGTACAATACTTGATGTACAAGAAAACACAGATTTAGACCAAATAAGACCAGCATTTGGTGGTAATATAATGGCTCATATAAATACTCCAAATAGTAGACCACAATTTGCAACAGTTAGATATAAAATATTTAATATACCAGAAAAAGTAGAAGACCCTAAGGGAAAAGTTACTTTATGTTCAGTTGAAAAAGATAAATTAACTTCTAATATAAAAGTGCTTGAAACTAAAATCAAAAACAAAGTAGTAGGAATAGAAGAAGCTGAAGTAATAGTTGTAGCATCAAGAGCATTCAAAAAAGAAGAAGATTTAAAAATGCTTAATGAATTAGCAGATGCACTTGGAGCACAAATAGCAGGTACTAGACCAACTATAGAATGTGGTTGGGTAGATCCTAAAAAACAAATAGGACTTAGTGGTAGAACAGTAAAACCAAAATTAATAATAACTTGTGGTGTATCAGGGGCAGTACAATTTGTAGCTGGTATGAAAGGTTCTGATTATATAATAGCTATAAACCAAGATGAAAAAGCACCTATATTTGACGTGGCTCACTTAGGTATTATAGGGGATATATATGAAATAATACCTAAACTTACTGAAAAAATAAAAGCAATGAAAAATGAAGATACACAAAAAGTAGCACAAATGGCAAAATAGGGGGGATTAAAATGTACAAAAAAATAGATCAAAAAGATATAGACTTTTTATTAACTATTTTAGATAAAGAAGATGTAGTAATTGGTGATGATATTAATGAAGATTATGCTCATGATGAGTTAGCAGGTGAAATAAAATATCCTGAAGTATTAGTATTCGTTCACTCTACTGAACAAGTTTCAAAAATAATGAAATATGCTTATGAAAATAACATACCAGTAACACCTAGAGGACAAGGTACTGGACTTTCTGGAGCATCAGTTGCTCTTTATGGAGGAATAATGTTATGTCTTACTAAAATGGATAAAATATTAGAATTAGACGAAGAAAACTTAACTTTAACAGTTGAACCAGGTGTTTTATTAATGACTATAGCTCAATATGTAGAAGAACACGATTTATTCTACCCACCAGATCCAGGTGAAAAAAGTGCTGCTATAGGAGGTAATATAAATACTAATGCAGGTGGTATGAGAGCTGTTAAATACGGGGTTACAAGAGACTATGTAAGAGGACTTGAATGCGTACTTCCAAATGGTGAAGTAATAAATGTTGGTGGTAAAGTAGTTAAAAACTCTTCTGGATATTCAATAAAAGATTTAGTAGTTGGTTCAGAAGGTCAACTTGCTATAGTAACTAAAGCTATACTTAAATTACTTCCATTACCTAAAAAAGCAATAAGTTTATTAATACCATTCCCAGACTTAGCACTTGCTATAGATACTGTACCTAAAATAATAAAATCAAAATCTATACCAACTGCTATAGAATTTATGGAAAGAGAAGCAATAGTAGGGGCTGAAGAATTTTTAGGTAAAAAATTCCCAGATAATTCTTCAAATGCTTACTTATTATTAAAATTTGATGGTAACTCAACAGAAGAAATAGAAAGAGAATACGAAAACGTAGCTAAACTTTGCTTAGAATGTGGAGCATATGATGTGTTAATAGCAGATACAGATGAAAGAAATGAATCAATTTGGTCTGCAAGAGGAGCATTCTTAGAAGCATTCAAAGCTAGTAGTGAAATAGATGAATGTGACGTTGTTGTTCCAAGAGATAAAGTAGCAGAATTCGTTAGATTTACTCATGATATACAACCAGAAGTAGGTCTTAGAATAAAAAGCTTTGGCCATGCTGGTGATGGTAACTTACACGTTTACCCACATAAAGATGATTTAGACGATAAAACATGGCATGAAAGACTTAATAAAGCATTTGATTTAATGTTTGCTAAAGCAAGAGAATTACATGGTGAAGTTTCTGGAGAACATGGTGTTGGATATGCTAAGAGTCCTTATTTTGTAGAATCTAAAAATGAAACTTATATAAACTTATTAAAAGGAATAAAATCAGCATTTGACCCTAAAAATATATTAAATCCAGGAAAATTATATAATTAGTAAAAAATAAGTTTTATTAATTTATAACAAAGAATATATGATATAATAAAAAAGTCTACATTACTAAATGTAGGCTTTTTTTGTAATATATGGGGGAATCATAGGTGCTTTTTAGTAAGAGGGGAGGAATCATGCGACAAAATTATTTATTAATACTGGAAAAAACAAGTTTTATAGTAGTTTTATTTTTACTTATAAGTAAATTAAAAATTTCTAAGAATATATTTGAAAAAGATAAATATACTCAAAAAGATTTATTTGTAATATCAATTATATTTACAGTACTTTCTATAATGGGGACATATAACGGAATAGTTTATAAAGGTTCTATATTAAATACAAGAATAATAACTATAGTTTCTGGAGGAATACTATTTGGATCACTTGTAAGTATTCCAACAGGAATTATATCTGGTGTACATAGATTATTAATGTATCCTGGTAGCATGACATCGATACCATGTTTTATATCGAGTATATTTGCAGGGATATTTTCAGGTTTATTTTATAAAAAAATACGTCCAAATTATAAGGTTTTTTATGGAATATTAGTAGGTATAATATCTGAGAATATAACAATAATATTAATTTATTTATTATGTACTCCAAAAGAGTTGGCGCTAGATATTATACATACGATATATTTGCCTTTAGTAGTTGGTCAATTTGGAATAGGATTTATGGTATCTATTGTTAATACAATAGAAAAAGATAAAAAAGATATTGAAGCTAGAAAAAAGGCTGAGATGTCGGCCCTTCAAAGACAGATAAATCCTCACTTTATATTTAATGCTTTAAATACAATAGCATCATTTATAAGATTTGATCCTAAAAAAGCGAGAGATTTAATTATAAGTTTATCGACTTATTTAAGACACAATTTGGAACTTAATGATAACTTAATAAATATAAAAAAAGAAATAGAACAAGTAAAATCATATGTTGATATAGAGCAAGCTAGATTTGGAAATACTTTGAAAGTAATTTATGATATAGATGAAACTAATATAAAAAGTCCAAGTTTAATTATTCAACCTTTAGTTGAAAATGCAATTCTTCATGGAATTTTACCTATGGATAACAAAAACTATGGTATAGTAAAGGTTTCTGTTAAAAACTTAGACTCAAAAGTAAAAATAAGCGTTGAAGATAATGGAATTGGTATAAATCAAAATGTAATAGATAATATCTATAGTGGAAATATGCCTGAAAATAAAATAGGACTTTACAATGTCCATCTGAGGTTAAAACTTTATTATGGCAAAGGATTAGAAATAACAAAATTAAATAAAGGAACTTTAATTGAATTTTATATATGGGGGTAGTATTTATGAATGTAATAATAGTTGAAGATGAATTTCCAGCAAGAAAAGAACTGAGGTATTTTATTGAAAACAATACTAGTATGAATATAGTGGGAGAATTTAATAATGGATTAGATGTACTTAGTTTTATACAAGAAAACAATATAGATGCTATATTTTTAGATATAAATATTCCAAAATTAGATGGAATGTTGCTTGCTAAAACTATAAACAAATTTAAAAATAAGCCTAAAATAATTTTTATAACAGCTTATGAAAATTATGCAGTAGAAGCATTTAATTTAGACATATTCGACTATATACTAAAGCCGTATTCTGAAGAAAGAATAATTTCTATGCTAAATAAGCTAGAGAAATTATGTAGTGAAAAAAAACAAAATAAAAACGAAAAAAAATCTTTATCTCAGAAAGTACCAAATAAAATAAGCCTTTGGAAAGATAATAAAATATATATAGTAAATATAGACGATATTTATTATTGTGAGGCAAAAGAAAGGTATACATATATATACACAAAAGATGGAGAATATCATATAAGAGAATGTATATCTGAGGTGGAAAAAATAATAAATAACGAAAATTTTTTCAAATGTCATAGGTCTTATTTAGTCAATTTACTTAAAATAGAAGAGGTTGTACCATGGTTTAACAACACTTATTTACTTAAATTAAATTCGGAAAAATATGAAATAACAGTAAGTAGAAGTAAGGTAAAAAATTTTAGAGAACTTATGAACATATAAAACCAAATGAGTTAGAACTTATAAAAAAAGACAATTCTGTTTAGAGTTGTCTTTTTTTTGTGTGTATAAATTTTCCGATGTGCTAGAAAAAAACTTAAACCTACTTTTATCAATAGATTTAGAGGTTTGAAAAGGAGTCTTACATAAATTAACATGCATAAAATGCAAAAATATATGTTACTATTAATAAGAACAAGGGGTTAGTATAACTTTATGGTTACAAAAAGGTAACAAAGTTAGAAAAATCAAAAATAAAAAATAAAAAATGAGGTGTTTTATATGAATAAAAAATTAAAAAGAATGGCAGTTGTAGGAGCAACAGTTTTAATGACTGCATCAAGTGTAGGATTTTCAAATGCTATGCAAGTTAAAAAATCATGTGATTTAAATTTAACAGGTAAAATGTACGTTTGTATTAATGGAAAAAGATTCAAATTAGATTTAAGTTGTGCATCTATATTTGATACATTAAAATGGTTTAACAAGAATAATTGTCCAAATAAATTTCCTAGTATAAATGAAGATAAAGATGATAATGATAATATAGAAGATAATAACCAAAATAATGGAAATAACCAAGATAATAATAATCAAGGTGGAAATATGGAAGACAATAATCAAGGAAATAACAATCAAGATAAAGATGATAACAACACAGGTAATGACAACAATCAAGATCAAGATAAAGATGATAACAACCAAGATAACAACAATAACCAACATCAAGACAAAGACGATAACAACCAAGATAACAACAATAACCAAGACCAAGATAAAGACGATAATAACCAAGATAACAACAATAACCAAGACCAAGATAAAGACGATAATAACCAAAATGATGACAATAACTCATCAAATATAAATGGTTTTTCAAAAGAACAAGTAGAAGTATTAAACTTAGTTAATAAAGAAAGAAAAGCTAATGGTTTAAAACCACTTACTTTAAATAAAGAATTATCAAATGTAGCTAATATAAAATCTAGAGACATGATTGAAAAAGGATATTTTGATCATACTTCACCAACTTATGGTTCTCCATTTGACATGATGAAAAAATTCAATATAAGCTATAATACTGCAGGTGAAAATATAGCTATGGGTCAAAAAACGCCTAGTGAAGTTATGAATTCTTGGATGAATTCTTCTGGACATAGAGCCAATATATTAAACTCAACTTATACAGAATTAGGTGTAGGAATACAAAAAGATTCTAACGGAACAATATACTGGACACAAATGTTTATAGGTAGATAATATGTACTAAAAAGTATATATTAAAATATATATCAAATCATAAAACTAAAATACAAAAAACTCTCTTGCAATTATTATAAGAGAGTTTTTTGTTGAATATAAAAATAAAATTTATTGCTTTTTGCCGATTGATAAAATAATTACCATAGCTATTATCATAGCCGTACCTAAAAAGTCCATAAATCCAAATGAAAGATTTAATAAGAATATAGAAAGTACAGCAGATGATACAGGTTCGATAGTTGAAAATAAACTAGTTTTAGTTGGTCCTATCAGTTTTGTACTTATTACATATATACTAAAAGGTATTACAGTACAAAATATTATAACTACAATTATAACTGCTATAGTATATATATCAAAAGTTCCGCTAATGTCGAATATAGGTTTTATAAAGCTGAATACAACCCCTCCTATTAACATACCCCAGCCAGTAACACAGATATTACTAAAATTATTTAATAAGTTGCCAGGTTTGATTGTATAATAAGCAAGAGCAAATGCAGCTCCTAAGGCCCAAAGTAAAGCTTGTTTGGATATAACTAAGTTATTTATATCCAGATGAGTTACTAAAACAAATACACCTAATATAGAAAGAACTACAGCAAATAATTCTACAAAAGAAGGAAGTGATTTGTTTTTTAGTGACTGATAGATAAGTATAATTGCAGGCCCTAAATATTGTATAACAGTAGCAGTAGCTGCATTTGAATATTTTATGGCTACAAAATAGGTATATTGCACTCCGAACATTCCTAATATGCCGAATAAAACTAAATCTTTAACATCCCTTTTTGATTTAAAAATTTTAAATATATTATTTTTTTCTTTTGCATATGCAACTGAT
>OLSL01003663.1_pt1 | contig 10579 bp, 9 predicted proteins | sample 1672511 | NCBI WGS metagenome assembly OLSL01 (sample SAMEA3136694, study PRJEB25190) | human gut metagenome | biome: human gut; feature: human-associated habitat; material: faeces | place: Austria | collected 2013
CTTACCTAAACCCATGGTAATAAACTCCTCTCAATCTTTGATTTCTGACCTAGAGTTTCGCTCGCTTTTCAGGGGGCATTCCTGCCCCGCCTGTTACTATTATAAACAAAAACTGTGTACAATGCAAGGACGCAGAATAGATAATTGTTTAACAAACATTTCCTGTGGTTGTTCCAAAATGTGTCTATTTTGACCGAACCGGGCACAAACCACGATGCATCCCTGTTTTTGCGAGCGACATCTCTCTCCTGCCGTACCATTTTTACCGTCAGGAACAGACGCTTCCCCTACTGTATACGCCCCGATCAAAACACACCCGGACAAACAAAAGCACCCTTTTCTCCACGGAATGCAGAGAAAAGGGTGCAAGTCAACGTATTCACATGGCCATGCCGGAACCGGCACAGCCCGGTATGTTCACCTCAGGCACTTTCCAGTGAGAAGCTATGATCAGCAGTTCTCAGCGAAGTACTTAATGGTACGAACCATCTGAGAAGTGTAAGAGTTCTCGTTGTCGTACCAAGACACGACCTGGACCTGGTAGGTGTCGTCGTAGCTACGCTAGTTTTTCGCACACTTTTTTGTAGTCGTTCCTAATTTTGAAACAACAGTTACAGTACCACAGCGCACAGTTGTCGTACCAAACCCGGCTTGTTCGTACCACTATTATACCACGTTTCAGCGTTATTTTCAAGTTTTTCTTATTTCTTTTTCAGGTGGTATATTTATGCGAACAATAGCGCATGTTCTCATTCATCATCCTCCGGAGAGCCCGGGGCCCGGGGGCCTCCGCCGGGGCGTCTGCCCTACCCAGGTACTCTCCTCAGTCCGTGATCTTGCGGCTTTGAGGGGTGATATCGGAGTAGATTTTATGGGAGTGAGCAGATACCAGATGGCTGTGTAGCAGGTTGTTTGTGGCCCTTGCAGCTTTTTCCCGGCGGTTTTGGATTGAAATTTCACCGGACGTGTTTTTGAAGGGTACGGTGGGAGAAGGAGGATATTTGTTCGATATGAGACAAATTATGTGATTCCTTCATTCATTCTGTCTCTGTTTCCAACGAGGACGGGCTCAGCGAGATCTTTATTTTCCCTGGCATCAATCGTCCCCCTAGCACACGGGCCATCATAGAATACACCTTTTTATAGTCAGGCCTTGATACGTTTGGAAAACGCACAAATATCTCACTATCCTCTGTCAGCTTCTCGACGTCATTCTGAAGTTTTTCTACAAAAAGAGCAAGCCCACTGTATGTTGCAAACAATTCGCCTCTTTGGCCCGTTGGTATTTCGCCAATATCGATGAAGTAATATCGAAACTTGCCCTCAGGGTACTTCAGTTGAATTCCTCCACTCATGTAGTACAAGTCCGGTATCACAATTTCGCTCATCTGGTTTACATCAAAAACCTCATTCGGGAATATCATTTCAAAGCGATTCAATCCATCGGCATAGGTACTGTTCAACACGATCTCCGGATAGCTCTCCATCACGTCCTGCAATGCCATTGCACCACCACGGCACTCTTCATGTTGCTTCATCTCCTGTGGGTCAAATTCCGTTCCATCGTCGAAAATAGCAATGGAGTTTTTCGTGATCTGTACAAAGCACTTCTGCGCTTTTCCGTGCTCTTTCGCATTTAGTACGATTTCACAAATCAGGACCTTGATGGTATACCAACACGTTTTGTCCAGTTCTACTCTGATGTCGTCAAACAAGGGCGGTAATTTTTGTAATTTCTCGCATTGGATCTTGCAGAAGTTTCCCTCCATGCACCCTGTCATCCACCCGTAGTCTCTATCCTTTAATTTGGCAATTTCAAAATTTGCCGAGAGCTTGTTGTAGAGCCATTGATATTTTGGTTTTGAGCACACTTCCACAAAAAGAGCGTTCCATCGTTTTAGTTCCTCATTGCCGATCGGAACGTTCAATGTATCCGACAAGATCTTATTGCTCACAGACTGGTTTCCAAAATCCTCTGTACTGTTTATGTTCTGCAGAAAGGAGTCCATGACAAGTTGCTCGTCATATTCAAGGTTCATGCAGCCAGCAAATCGTTCAAATGTTTCTGACAGCACCCCATACAGTTGATTTTCAAGCGTATCATCACCCTTTTTGCCCAGGAGCTTTATTGCATCCCAGGAGGCACTCGACCCACAACCAATAAGGTAGCTCTGAATGACGGGATCGCTCAGTAACGTCTTAATTATATAGAGAACTGTCATTACTATATCACCTATTACGTTTTAAGTTTCCTGGCGGTGAAGCCATTATTTCCGATCCAGTATACCACATACCGCCAGCTGCGTCACCTTTTCAGCCGGCGTTTTTCACCTTTCAACTGTTTTTCGTTTTCTGACGTTCCCTCAGCAACTCGTTTCCTACTCCTCCCCTTCGCCGTTTCTGGAATATCGATCAGTCCAAACCGATAGAACATTCCATAAATGTAAGTCACGCCTCGGATGTCGCCTAGAACTTTTGGCCCGTCCACCACCGATCCCACCTCTTTTATATTGTTCAGTGCCAGCAATATCGAACTCCATGCCAGGCTTTTACTATTTTCCCGGCGGTCGATCCAAAGCTCTTTTGTGTATTGCCCATTCCGACCTTTTCGTATTTCATAGGTAAAGGGTAAACCGGAGTAGGTTTTGAACCGCACTCCAGAATAAAGCAGAACCACTTCCCATAGATGCTCCTCTGTCGGCTCAATTCGCAGTTTTCTTACTGCTCGGTATCTCCGTTGCCGCTCTGCTCCCACGCTGATTTTTTCCACGGGTGCCTCCTTTGGAAAGTATACGCCCTTTTCGTATGGCAGGTATGAGGTGACGGAGGCCCTGGACAACTTAAGGGATGATGCGGTGGAGAAAACTGCATCCTTGTAACTCTGTGTCTCTCTATAATTATTAAAGGTATGCTGCACTATCTCCGCTACGTCTGATTCATACACACCGGCTGTGATAAGCAGCTTTCTTACTTTGATGGGGTTTAGAGCCAGAGCATCTGCGATGGATTGGAGGGAGCAATCCTCCTCATAAAGCGCCACAGCAGCATCCATCTGTTCTTTCAGATTCTCCCCGGCATCATACTCAGGCTTCAACTTCTTTCGACCGCCGCCAGGCTTTCTGGCGTTATATGCTCTTTTCTCTCCCATAACTCACAGCACCAGCTCATTGAAAGCTTTTTTTCTGCCTTACGAAATATCATTTTGTCCACCTCTTTACTCATGCAGCTCCAACGGCAGTCCATCCGGGTCATGGAAGAAGGTCATCTTCTTGCCGGTATAATCATCAACACGAATCGGCTCACATTTAATTCCCACCTCTGCCAGTTCTTTCACTGTCTGCTCCACACTCTCCACGCAAAAGGCAAGGTGACGCAAGCCACATGCCTCCGGGCGGTTCACACGCTTCGGCGGGTTTTCCTCAGAAAAAATCTCCAGCTCCGTGTGTTCATTGACACGAAGATCCAGCTTCCAGTCCTTGCGCTCCGGGCGATAGTTTTCTCTGATGACAGAGAATCCCAACTTGTTCACATAGAAATCCTTTGCGGCTTCATAGTCGGATACGATGATTGCAATATGATGTATTTTAGATAAGTTCATTTTTTGTCACACTCCATTTCTTCTATCTCATTTTATTTCCGTTATAAACTATATATCAGCTCTCAAAATATACCGTGTGCGCCTCAGCTCCGGGGAGAGCCTGTGTTCCACACACGGCATTTATTTTTTCTACCACAAAACAATACTCTTCTATAGACGCTTTCTTGCCTTCCTGATTCCGTAGTACATCAACCCGCCAATCACTCCACCAACTGTATTATAGAAGATGTCTGACAGCTGAAACGTACCCAGGCGAAGCAGTAATTGCAGCGTCTCAATACTTACCGAAAAGATCAACGCTGTCTTTCCGCTATCCCACAGTATCTTCCTCCAGCTGTTTCCTGTCTTTTCTTCGAATGTCCACATAAGCACACCGGTGAACGGCACCATCATAATGACGTTCTCGATGCCCTCTGTTGTCAGCGCCTGCTCGCCATTCACTGTCTTCCAGATACCCCATCCGTCCAAGACATTGGATAGCGGATTCAACCACAAATTTCGGTTCAACAGCGTTCGGAACAGGATCATTGAAGTCACGAATGCCAATAGAAACAATTTCCGAAAGAACACGCTTCCTTTGAACCTCTCGTACCATGTCACCAGAGCGCACTTCCAGCCTTTGCCCGCTTCGCCCGGTTCATACGCATACAGGTAAAAAAACATGGCCAAAAAGGAAAGCAGAAGCGAAAATCCGAATGGTTCATACAAAGCCGTTAAAATATTTGTGATGATTTTTCCGAGCAACTCCATGGTTCCCTGCATCATAGTTTACAGATCACAGAAGAGATCTGCCTTGTACACGCCGTTTTCCAGCATCTTTTTGAAGCTGTCCTTTACTGCTGCGACATCCTCATGGTAGGTCATGCCGTACCAGGTATCGTTGGTTTTCAGAACCTTCACAGACATCTTTCCCTGCTCCAGCTGCTCACCGATGAAGATCGGAATCAGAAACTCTGCTTTCAGAGGATTGCCCGGCACCTCTTTCTCAAAGAATTCTTGAAAGCCGTCTCCCAATGTAGTAAGAAAATCCGGAGTCAGACCCCACATATTCATAGAAACCAGCGAATTCACATCAACAGCCACGCCATCTGCCTCCGCTCCGGTTGCGGTCTTTACAATATTCTTGGTTTCCACAACTTCTGTCAGGTTGTTCTGCTCATCCATTTTGCAGATGCCACGGGTCACACCGCCGTTGTCGGACAGCGTGTTTTTCAGCACAAAGCCAGCCATACAGGACTTGCCGCCATTTACCAGATACTCATGGACGGCACGGAAACCTTCCTTGCCATAGTAGTCATCGGCATTGATCACGATGAACGGTGTGCTAAGAATATTCTTTGCTGCAAGCACGGCCTGACCGGTTCCCCACGGCTTTGTACGGCCTTCCGGCAGAGTGCCCGGGATGTCGTTACTATCCTGGAACGCGTAGTCTACCGTTACCTGATGATCGGCGCAGATCGCGGCGATGCGATCACCGATCACCTCTTTGAACTCCTTCTCGATATCCTTGCGGATAATAAAAACTACATGGTTGAAACCGGCCTCGATTGCATCATGGATTGAGTAGTCCATGATGATACGATTCGAAGCATCTACCGGCTCCAACTGCTTGATTCCTGTTCCGAAACGGCTGCCGATTCCGGCGGCCATGATAAGTAATGTTGTTTTCATAATGTTCCTCTCCTCGTATTTTCTAACACTTACCGAAAGCATATTTTCTCTCTCAAATACTACTCCGAAAATCCGTTCCGAAGCTCTGCGCATCGCTTTTTCCTCACGCAATCCTATTTCGACGACGTTCCAGACCTCAGATAATTCTTATTTCACAAGAGAAGCTTTCAATAACTGTTTTTCCATTCTCTGATAATTTTTTATCACCTGTACAGAACTGTTCTTCTTCAAAAATTCATGCACTTTGTTGTATGCTTCTCCGCAATATCTCCGATATCTGTCCTTAAAATCCGACGGCAATTTTTTTAATACTGCTGGAGCTACATATTTCCTCAATAACTGAATTTGTTTTTCCTCATTGTCTTTCAGAGAAACTGCCGGTTTCATCAACAGAAGATGGGCTTTTTCAAAGTAATCTGCCACATCCACGTTTTTTTCATTTTCAATACGCAATAAATAAAGTCTTGCCTGATGTGTATCTACCTGAAATGGAACTGTATATTCAGAATCGTGAAAGAAACTATATGCAGCTTCCAGAAAACGTTGTGCCAGATCATACTTTCCGATATTCGCACAAGCAATCGCATACTGAAGCCAAAAAAATGTATTTTCCCTATAATACTCCAACTCTTTCAGGCTATCATAATAATTCACCAAAAACTTTTCCTTTTGACCCGATTTTAAAAGGAATGTATTTACATGCGAATACGATATAATATTTTTTAAAATGTTCTCATAACGATTAATCGTTCGATATCGATTCGCGTATTCTGCCGTCAATTCCAATACTTTTATAATCACATCATTACAGTCCAATTCTTTCAGGATCAAATTCGCTGTAACAGCCGATTTAATGCGAAAATCTGTTGCTTCCTTCGAAAAATCTAAAATCTCCTGTACATTTTCATCTTGTGTAAAACGCGGATCAAACGCCGCGTTAACTCCGATAATTTTACCAATATCCTGTGCATCTATATTTAAGCTCATAATTTTTACCAGTAATGCTAAAATAAGGACTTCATAATATGACACAGAAACTGATTTTATACCTGAAACGATTGTTTCTATTTTATTCTTCATATCCGTAGAATTCACAACATCTACAAGAATACTCTGAAACTCTGAATTTCCCCATTTTCTGTCTTTTAATCTTTTCTTCTTTTCCGATCTGGAAAGATTACTCAAATTTCCCCATAAGCCATTATTTCGCAAAATATTGCTCATGACGTTTAATTCTTTTTCATTCAGTTTATTTAAGTCAATGACTTTACTCTCACCTTCCCCCACTTTTAATATTTCATTTGCTTCCCGAATCCGAGTATCATACAGAACCGTACGTGCTGTCAAAATAAACTGAACGTCTTCCAGGGAATAAAAAGCAAATTTCTCCAATACATTAATGTAATTATAATAATTTTCTATAATAACCAACTTTTTTCCTGGGCTTTCGACAATATGCTGAACGTCCGTTGGTAAGCTTTTCATATAAACTGTTTTTAAAGTAAAAATTTGATACCCTTCGTCTTCAAACAGATGCTTCAAACATTCTGCGAAAATCGTTTTTCCATTTCCCAAATTAGCATGTACATAGATAACTCTACAATTATTTTTCAAATCCTCTTTTACTTCTTTTAGTTGCTTTCGAAAAATTAAATTATCATAGATTCCTCTATCGGTATGCCATAAGCTATCTACACTCTGACCGGTCATAAAAAAATTATGAACTTCGAGAGAAGTAGCTTTCTCTATGGTATTTTTTTCCCTGGCCACCTCAAAGCATTGATAAATATGAAAATCTGTCATTTTGACAGGCATTGGATGATCACTTTTATATTTATCTAATCCTTTCGTGAATTCTTCCATTGTTATCGCATAAACCGTTCCATATCTCTTTAACTTTCGTTTCTTATCTTCTGAAATTTTACTATCTTCAATAAATACTATTTTCTCGTGCACATTCTGTGCATAAATTAATCTTTTCAGATCCAAATCATAATCTAAGGAAAGTCCCACAATAACTACACATTCAACCGTTGTCAAATCATCCGAAAAAATAGCGCCCCATGCGTTCTGGTTCAAGCTTTCAGAAGCATAGCTTCGACCTGACAAACGGAATTCCGATTGAAGTGTTCGCTCACTCAAATTTCCTATATATCCATTAATATAAACACATTGTTTTTTCTTACTTTTTTCCAACTTGACATCATCAGAAAGGGTAACCGCATAAAGCGGTTCTTCCATATCCTTGGATGCTAAAATCGGCACCTCATCATAATTGGTAGTGTAAACTCTCTGCCAGTCTTGTCCATATAATATTTCATGTTCTTTCTGTACTTTCGAGACATACAGTACCTTCTTTAACTCTGCAATTAATTCATCCGAGCTTTTTGTTTCCAAATAACTGTCTGCTGCATCCTGCAAATCATATGGATTTTCCGGGTTCACAATTCCAGCAGATTTATAAAGTCTTTCCGCTAATGCAACACCTGACGGAAATTTTTCCCCATTCATCCCCAATGCTGTCATATGAGCACCTGAACCAGTAATCAGCATTGCTCTACCAGTTATAATCGCTTGGTATATTTTTTCTAGTTCCATAGAACATCCTCCTCATTTATAAGGGCAGTGTCAAATTTGCTATCTTTTCTCAAACGTAAACGATAGAACGGTCTTACCAAAACGGCGGGGCCTTATAAAAAGATTTACCTTTCTCCATCTGTCAAGAAACTGTTCAATTAGTCTTGTCTTATCAATATAGTAAAAACCCTGCCGGCGAATTTTCTTAAAATCTTCGATACCAACCGGAAGTTTTAACGTCGCTGCCATTCTTCAACGCTCCTTTCCGAAGCTATACTAACAGGCAAAGGATATTATATCCCAGTGTATTTTGATTTTACCATCTGGGAACTCAAATGGCAAGTTGATCCTATCTTCTTGATAGAGTAAACTTACTGTCAGTTGGAGAGTCGCAGAAGATTCCCTGCTATGAACTTGACCAGATTGTTTTCTCATAGTCTACTTCTCCCACAGTGTTTTGTCAAATACCTCCCAGACGCTCCCGGATTGCAAGCTTTTTCCGGATGTCTATACTCGGGATGGTTGCCTGCAGCTTTTCGATGTATACCCTGTCATTGTCATGACTGTGGAGTAACAGACTCCTCATGTATCCCCTGTTTGGACGCACTGATATCTCCTCGGTTCCCGTTGCTTCTTCCTGCTTATGGCTCCGCCGGTACTTTACCAGTTCCAGGATCTTTTCTTCTCCGTAATCCTTCACATAGCATCTCAGCTGACACATCGCATCCGCTCCGGCTTCGCTCCAACCCATCGGACGGGAACTCATCCGGTCGGAATACATATGACTCACATGACCTTCTGCACTGCATCCATAGACATTCTTATCCTGCATTCTTCTCACTGCGCTATCCCAGTTGTTCAGCAGGTATTCCTCGCAGTCATTCACTGCTTTTTCGTTCGGCGCACATTTCCGGATAGCTTTTATAGTCTTTACAAACTTTTTCTTCTTGCCCTTATACAGGGCCTTCCACAGCCGTCCTTTGGCTTCCCCTGCCTCATCCAGCATCTGGTTGGCCGCCTTGTTGATATATTTCATCATGTGGAACTTATCCAGTACCGGAACTCCCTTTTCAATATATTCCGCCCCTGCTTTGATCCATGCTCCTCCATCTCCACTGATATACACCGCATTCAGATACCGGCTCTCGTAGTTCGTGTCGATGTATTCCTGCATCCGTTCAAACAGATGTCTGTTTGCTTCTCCTCCGCTGCAAAGACCTCCCAGGTAGAAGACATTCTTCAGTTCCTTCCGCCCGTCTTTCTTTTCCTGTCCTTCATACAGATACAACAGCTTCCCGATCATGCTGCCCTTCTTCTCTGTTCCGTTTTTCTCCTGCTTGTGAATGTGATCCTCGTCTGCCTCAACATAAAGGTATTCCACACACTTTTTCTTCTCCGGCTTCGGGAAGGGCAGTTCTGTCTGGATTCCGTGTACCTTATCCATGACGGCAGTCTTGCTGATCAACGAATCTTCTCCCAGTACCCTGGCAGCACTGGCATAGCTGGTCTTTACCGCTTCGGCCAGCACCTCAGCTTCCGCACGGCTGCTCAGTCTTTCATGGGCATCCAGTTCCATCCATTCATCCAGAAGATAATGGCAGGTTCCATCCTTACAGCTTCGGAACAGCGTGTGGGTAAAGCAAACCGGTCCCACTGTAGTCAGCAGCTGGCGTTCATCATGCCTCTGGATGGTATATTTTTCAGCTCTGGAAATATCCTCACACAGCATACGATCCATGTCGCTGTAAAGGGCTGCCATGTGCTCTGCTGCAGCCTTTCTTGCAGCCTCCGCAAGCTGCTTCTCGTACAATTCCATGTCCTTCATCCCGGATGAGAGAAAAAGTTCATCTGCTTCTTCCAAATCTTTGTACAGCTTTTCCATTGAATATGCTATAATGTTTTTCATGAGAGTGCCTCCATCGTCTGTATTTTAGATTCTCGTCAAATCCATTATAACAGAGATGTTGGTACTCTCTTTTTTTCTTTTATTCAACTGACAAAAACTTTACTCTATATTGAAAAAAATTTATTATTGCATCCGAAACGACCTTTGAAACGCTCTATACTTCAAACAGCAGATCAGCATAGGTCGGGAACGGCCAGTATTTTTTATCCACAAGCTTCTCCAGTTCATCCGCAGGTCTTCTCAGAGCGTTCATTGCCACCATGACCTTATCATGATAGCAGAATGCCTGCTCCTTGCCTCTGGGCATAGCGGAAGCTTTTTTCTCCTCTTCTAACAGTGCCTCGGATGCCTTCTCCATCTCCGTCAGCTTCTGTGTGATCTGCTGCAGCATACGGGTAGGAACATAGGTATCTCCGCCGGCCTCTGTAATAGCGATCACAGCATCCGCCAAAGACTTGCTGTACTTCATGACTGCGGGGATGATCTGCTTATTTGCCATATCCACCATGGTCAGTGCCTCGATATTGATGGTCTTCGCATAGGTCTCATACAGTACCTCCGCGCGGGAACGCAGCTCTGCTTCGGTGAAAATACCGAACTTCTCAAACAGATGGATCGCCTTGGGTGTGGTCAGAGTATCCACTGCTGCCACCATGGAAGGAATGTTGGGCAGTCCTCTTCTGGCTGCTTCTTCTTCCCATTCCTTGGCATAACCGTTGCCATTGAAAATGATTCTCTGATGCTCGGTCAGGTACTTCTTGATCAGATCATGTACTGCGATATCGAAGTCGTCTGCCTTCTCCAGAATATCTGCCGCCTCGCAGAAA
>OLSL01003666.1_pt1:7500-10576 | contig 10576 bp, 12 predicted proteins | sample 1672511 | NCBI WGS metagenome assembly OLSL01 (sample SAMEA3136694, study PRJEB25190) | human gut metagenome | biome: human gut; feature: human-associated habitat; material: faeces | place: Austria | collected 2013
CCTACTAGACGAAACCCAACAGCAGCCTCGAGTAGAAGAAAGAGCTCCAAACAGATATATTCAGGAGTTACAAAACGATCCCTGCTTTGACGGAAACAGATCCTATAGAAATGCACTTATAAAACAAGAGGAGATTATTGCCCATATGACAGAACTTGTTCAGAACCTCGGGATAAACATAGCGGATCCCCGGGATATCCGCCAAGGGGTGGAAATTTATTTCTCCGAAGATATGGAGAAAGAAACTCCCTATCGCAATCAAAAACTAAATAAGATTTATAAAAGTCTTGTCAATGACGGTGTAAACAGCCGTTATTTTGATGAGATAATGAGGGACATAACCGACTTGGCTTAAAAATTTCTATTTCTGCTAATATTTCACGCGTTTCTATTTATGGTTCCTATGGAGCTACATTGCAACAAATCTTCTTTTTCTGCAGCATTGCTTCTATGATCTTAGGAGCTGCCCTCTACTGCCACTGAAAGTGACTAACATAGTCTTTGATTTCTTTGTGAAGTAAAAGAAGAAAAGGTCGCCGACTGCTACTAAGAACCTAACAGAGATTCTTTTTTACAATAGAGGCCCATTCTAAGTGCTGGTTTAGTTTAAGGATCCCGTGTACCATCAAGTGCAGATTGAGTGCAATATCCCGTTTTCGTTTGTTGCCTATATCAAGATCGAGAGTAAGGGCACGGGGTTGATTCGGAACCTACGAATTCGCCAATTATGCCCGTCGTGAAGACGGAGTTTTATCCGTCCGAGCAGATACACCTTTGTCATTCTTTCTAGGTCTAGCTACTCGAACATAGTCCACAACGACTTGACGATCAGCGACGCCAAAAGTCTTATACTCGATGGTCAATTGTTGGGGAAGTAAAAATGGAACTATCCCCATTCCCAGCCCGGGACTGTGTTAGGTCCACGGACCAGACTAAGAATCTGTACCATCGACTCCACCAAGAAGCCAAAATCCTTCACCACTGTAGCGCCCAGGAGTCAGTATACCGACCTTAGACGGCGCCCTATTATGGAGCGCTATCATATCAAAAAGCTTCCACATTAGACCGAAACGGACCAAGTTGGGATCCGTCGATCTAACAAGGAAATCATTCGATACTACAGGGGCATTAAAAAAATCGTCTATGGTGACATCTGGCGACAGAGCAGTACCGTAGCACCATTTCACATACTTGAGCCACCCCGATACCCACTGACGACGAGTTGAGTATTCCTCGAATTCTTGAACCTTGAAGTGCAAATAGCACTCTTCAGGTGCCAGTTTGAGATCTCGAGGTTTGGAAAACTCCCGAAGGTAGTCAATCCAGGATCGAGAGGGCGACCCCGTCCCAACCACCATTCCATATTACGGCAAGGGGAGGACTTATGCGGCCGATCATACATGGCCTTGAGGCTGCTATATTTACGGCTCAAGTGGTGGTCTATCTTACTAATAGACTTATAACCCATACCACCTATCCTGCACAGGGTTGAAACCAAACTCTGCGTACCGGATACCTATCATTTATAGCCATAAGGCCATAAGGATGATAAAAGTTAGTTAGGGCTTGTGCTGAGGCCGGCGACAAATCGACCGCCAGACCCCGAACACGAAATCTCTTAGAAAACTCACCAGTCCCAGAATGCGAGATCAACGATTTATGTACAGAAATCTTGGCCTCAAGGAAATCCAGGACCTCCTTGTATTTCTCAGCGACGAGATCGTCACAAATTATGACGTCATCGCCAAGCACTGCGTACTTATCAAAGCGTCGACCAGGATGAACCTGCTGCGCACACCACCACACCACAAAGTGATGAGTGAGTGCGAACAGAGGCCAAGAGGAGTAGTACCCCAGTGGCTGCCCGGTCACAAAGGATACTGATGACCTCTTCTTCTTAACGAAGGGCACATCAAATATGTTTGCACCTAGGGCAGAGTTGACAACTCCCGGCGCGAAACTGCGATCAAACATGTGACACATAACTTCGAACATTAAAGATAACGGCCACCTATCGGTTGCTGACTTAAGATCAAAGCAGTGACAACACGTCGACCCAATTAGACGATCAAGAGGTCGCTGCTGGTTAAAGGTACCTTCCATCGGCAAAGGTCGCAAGACCTTCTGAAGCCAGTCCATGATTGGCTTCAGAAGTCTTTGATTGATGTAATTTGCAATGGCGAATATCCCCCCCCCTCTTGGTGCCCTGCTCAATCGTCTGACCTAGACGACCAGTTACAGGCGGAATCTCGAGTTGCTCCGGGTGGGGCAGTGATGGACCAATATATTTTTCGTAATAGTCCAGATCAGAGCCCGAGAACATTTTATTGTTCTTGTCCCCCGCGAAGCGAACCCGAGATGGCCACAATATGCCAGAGGACCACTGTTCACCGTACGAGTGAATAAACTGTACGAGGAACGCGTAAGCTGACATCTCAAACATCAGGCATGGGAAACAGGACTTATAAGGTCCATGAAACTTGCGCCCAAGTTGAGAGGCTACTGACTTAAGCTTCTCGTTAGCCTGTGACATAGTTGGAACGGTCTTCCAGGTTGGTTCCCACTACATACCTTGGTATAATAGTATGCGTCGAAACCATGGGATGTACCGGTCTAACAAGGGCACCACATTTTCCTTCATCCGTGATATCGTTGAATAGACACGATGCATGTCCTGAACAGGAGTCACAATCGATGAAAATGTTGTCTTATCAATTAGTTTTGCTAGGAGAATGATCCTATACAAAGAGAAGAAAGATAAGTAACATTTCCCCACCTTCGGCCCGGATCATCGACCTATAGAAAGGTGGAATGGTCCGCGGGAGCCCCCCACGAGTTAAAGATATAGGAACCGGTAAAAGAGTTGGTTTATTAGGATCCCCGCCATTTCGCATCTTTTGTTTGCCGATGATTCAATATTATTCTGTAAGGCTAACAGGGAGGAAGTAAACTGCGTTAAGGATATTTTATCCCGGGTCAACTTGTGAATTTTGAGAAGAGTTCTTTGTTTTTTAGTGCCAACGGCCCGAATGCTTTGCGTGATTCCCTGGCACTTTCCCTTCCAATTGTGCGGCAA
>OLSL01003679.1_pt1 | contig 10546 bp, 7 predicted proteins | sample 1672511 | NCBI WGS metagenome assembly OLSL01 (sample SAMEA3136694, study PRJEB25190) | human gut metagenome | biome: human gut; feature: human-associated habitat; material: faeces | place: Austria | collected 2013
ATATATATTTTTTCCATTCTTTATGAGCTTAACTCCTACATTTTTTAAACTTAAGCCCTGAAGTGCTTGGCAAACTTCTAATGATTCATTTTTTGATGTTAGCGCAACTAATGATGGCCTTATTTCTGTTATAGTATGTCCCATTTTTTTTGCAAGTATAATTGATACTACTAAATTAATAACAGCTTCAAATATTGGTTTATATCTATCATGATAAAAATTACCTGTTGCATCTCTAAAAGTTAAAACAGCTCTTCTCATACCCTTTATATAAAATGCTATTACAATAATTATAACTATATCAAAATTAAATATATATTCTGCTCCAAGCCATATTTGTATAAAATCATTAAATATAACTAATAAACATATAGCACAAAATGAAAAAATCCAAAAGTTCATAAAGAACACTTTATTAAATATAGACTTTATCTTTTCTTTTCCTTCGCTTGCCCCCAAATTGCCGACACTTGCTACAATTGCATCAAATATTTGATTAGTTATAAGCTCTATACCGTTAATAATCATATAGTAGTTAGAATATAGTCCAACTGCCGTTAGCCCAACAAATTTTGATAATATTATGTTGTCAGTCGAATTTACTACCATACCTCCAATTTTATGGAACATCATTGCAAATACATTTTTCTTGATTTGACTAAGTTCATCTTTTAGAAGTTTATTTACATTTTTTTCTTTTAAGTACGGATACATTTTATCTGCTTTTCTTGAAATTGCTATATTTTCTAGTATAGTCGAAATAACTTGACACATTAAGTATAAAATATAATTTTGTGTTGTAAGTAATACAATAATTTGTATCATATTATATAAAAAATAGAATCCATATTTATAGAATGTTGTAATATATTTTTTTTGATCACATATGATTAGCGATTTTTTATATGAATAAAAATAAGATACAGCTGTATTTATAACAAATAAAATATAAATTATATCTAAATTTGGAATATTAGGTACTTCATTTATTAAATATTTGTAAAATGGCGTAAAGCCTATTCCTATTACAAGTACTATAATACCTATTATTCTATATGCTTTTTTATAAAGACTCATTAAACTTTTTATCTTTTCTATATCATGTTCTGCAATTGGTTTATATAAGCTATATGTCATTGCTGAGCCAACACCAAGTTCGACTAATGAAAGCATTGTCAAAATGTTAGTGAATAAACCATTTATTCCTAAGTATTCTGACGAAAGATAATTAACAAATATCATTCTTACAATAAAGCTTATTATAACTCCGAATATTTGTCCTATAAATGCTGTTATTAAATTAATTATACTATTTTTGGTTCTTTGCATTTATTTTCTTCTCCGTTTTCTTTTTTATTAAATATTGCATTAGCTAATATTAATAGTGCAACCGCTCTTCCTATATTATAACAAAATAATTCATTAAATAGATAAAAAGGTAATATCATCAATATAATCCTATCCATATTTTTAACACTTTTAGGCAACAATTTAAATTTTGTAGATAGCATTGCATATACAATTATACCATATGATATAAGACATCTTATATAAAAATTGTCAACAATTAAATTCTTGTCCAAAATAGAAGTATCAGCATTTGGTAGAATATTAATTCCATATAAGTTTACCGCCCATTCAGAATAATATAATCTTTTACTTAATAATGTATTTATAGTATCAATTATTTCTGTATTATTAATAAGCTTTGGAATTAAAATTAGCAATATAGATAGCGCAGCAAAAATATCTATAAGATATTTCAATATAAAATTTGTTTTTTTATTAAATATTTCATTTTCTTTATGATTTATAAACATTAATATTGAAAAAATTATATATACACCAAGTGCTGTTCTTGATACTGTAAAGTAATAATAAAACAGTATAATAAAAGTTGATATAATGTATGCTAATTTTTTATTTTTGCTTGCATATATAATATCTATTGCTAGCCATATTACAATTCCTGAAACAGTATTTGGATGTGAAAAATAAAATCCTTGTCTAATTCCATATGCTTGTGTATATACAAATGTTGATGCAACTTTATCATAGTGGTTTATGTAGTCGTAAAAATACACTGAAGTATGTATTAAAAGAAATAATAATTTTACTATTATATCTATTTTTACAACATTTTTTATATTAATGCCTTTTATTCCTACAATTGCTAAGAAATTTATAACAAACATATAATTATTTAGAACATATGTTACATAACAGCTTATTAATCCAAATATAATAATTAAAATAATTTGTTTATGTGAATATTTTGTAAGTATAATTTTTACTATTAGCGTTACTGCTAATGACATATAAATTATAGTTCTGTATATTGATTCTATATCTATGATTTTTGATATGTCTACTAAGTTTATACAAAACACACCAAATATTGCTATATAATACAATATATCTGTTTTTTTCATTTATTACTCCGTTTCCATAATTTTATTCATAAGAATATTAAAATTATTGCTATATTCTTCATTGGTAAATTTACTTATTTTAGCTGGATAATCTTTTACTATGTTTTCCACTATCTTTGGATTGTCCAGTATATAATTTATCTTTTCTTTTAGATTTATAATCAAGTTTAAATCTCTATCAACCATTAGTTCATAATCAGTATGTACAATCTCTGGAATCCCTCCCGAACTTGTAACAATTACAGGTATAGAATAGCTCATCCCTTCTATAACTGTTAATCCAAATGCTTCCTCCCACATAGATGGAACTACTTGTATATCTGCAATAGAATATATTTCATATAGTTTTTTATACTCTATATTTCCAGTAAAAATAACTCTACCTTTTGCATTTGTAGATAACTTCTTTATGTTATCTACAAACTCATTTTCATTTTCTTTTATTTTTCTTGTTCCGCCAGCAATTAATAGTACAACATTTTCTCTTTCCTTTGATAACTCTATATATGCTTCTATTAGTTCTTTTACACCTTTTTCTGGCATAAGCCTTCCTGTATAAATTATAACCTTTTCTTCACTACTTATATTGTATTTTTTCTTAATGTTTTCTTTTTCTTGGTTACTTACATCCCTTTTTATTTTTTCAAAATTTATTCCATTGTATAATATCTTTACTTTTTCTTTCTCTTTTTCATCTTTTATAATTTCTTTTACTTTTTTGCTTATAAATTCACTAACACACCATATATTATCACAAGCTTGTGTAATTACATTTCCATTTTTAGTTTCAATATTTAAATAGTCATTATGTAAATGTAATACCACTTTCGTGTTTGTGTATTTTTTTATTATAGGAACAAATTCTCCAATATTTTCTACAATTATACAATCATAATAATTTAATTCTTTTCTTTTTTTCAAATCATTAATTACTTCTTTTATATAAATATTTCCATCATATTTTTTAGTAATCTTAAGTTTTATGTAGTTTATTGCTTGTTTTATCTTATATGTGAATGTTGTTTTGTTAATTATTCTAATTTTTGTATTTTGAAAATCTCTTTCTTTTTTTCCTTTTTCTGTTTCTACACTATATAGGGTAATATCATTCTTAAACTTTTTTTCATTTTCTATTAAATATGTTTCTATTAAGTTTTCGATTGCTCCTCCCATATTGTTCGTAACTGGATGAAAACCGCTAGATATTATTAAAACTTTCACATTTTCCTCCGTTTTTATATTTTTCCAATTTCTTCGTATATTCTTTTACAATTATTTCTATCCTTAATTTCAAAAAACTCATTCATTCGGCTAATGTACTTTTCTTCTACCTTATAATTTGTTTTCACATAATTAATTATCTTATTTACAACCTCATTTTCATTCTTTATAACATCACCAAAGCCATCTCTTTCATATTTAAAATAACCTTCTGATAGATGTTTCTTTCTAAATTCTTCTTGGTCGAATTGATAATAAATAATCGGTTTATTCATATATGCAAAATCCATAAATACACTTGAATAGTCAGTAATTAATAGTGCTGAATTTTTTAGCAAATCTTGAATATCTATGTCTGAATTGTTTACAACTTTAATATTTTTTTCATTTATTTTAAAATATTTTAGATATTTTTGCATATGAATATGTGGGTAAAAATATAGCTGTATATCATTTTCATCCAAAAATGCACTTAATCTCTCATTCTTTAATAAATTATTCCAACTATTAAAATATAATGTATTTGTGAAATCTTCACATTTCGACATTTTGTTTAGGTCTCTTCCTAACCAACTTCTCCATGTTGGCATAATTAGGATTTGTTTTTTATTTACATTATTTTCATATAAGTTATCAAATCTTGCTAAGCCTGTATATTTTACGAAATTTTCGGGATATCCAAATGTATCTTTTACAAACTCATATTCTTTTTTTGCACCACATATAAATAATCTAAATTTAGCATTTTTATAGTATACATATGGTAGTTTGTCCTTTGTTATACCGTGTTGTAAGAATACTCTTTTATTTTTTAGTATTCCATATACTTGTAAAATATAAAATAATGCTGGGCATGGATTTCCATCTTTTTGAGTACTTATATTTTTATCTGCTGCTAGATAAAATATCCAATGTTTAAAGCTTTGAAATTGAATAATATTCTTGTAACTTTTTATTTTTTCATAATCAGAACATTTTTTATTAATTGCATAAAAGCATTTTTTACCAGGATAATTTTCTCTTATATATTTAAATAAGTGATATCCATTATCCCTTGCAGATTCTCTTGATTCACTAATAAGCCACAACTCTTGCTTTTTTATTTTATTTTTTATCTTAATTATCACAGCAAAAGGAATTGTAATTATAAATATGAAAATGCTTAAAACATCTTTTATTTTTATATATTTTAAATTTTCTTTTATTTTTTTCATTTATTTCTCCAATTTTTTTTTATTTTTATCTTTCCTCTTGGATTATTTATATATCCATATTTTTTAAAGAAATATGCCAATCCTTTTATATGTTCAAGATTCATTTTACTTATTATTTTTTTCTTTGAAATTCTTTGCCACTCATGTATAATATTTGCATTTTGACAAAATACAACTTTATAACCATTTTGCCATATTCTCGCACAGTAGTCTACATCTTCCGGAGCATAAAATATTTTCTCATCTAACATTCCAACTTTGTCAACTATATCTTTCCTTAGTAGCCAACATGCACCCATTAAATAATCAACCTCATATATTTCTTTTCTTTCATTAAAGTCGTAGTTTTCTAGCATTTCTCCTCTTTTTTCAAAACTTTTTATAGGGATTGCTTTAAGTATTTTTAATTTAACTGTAGGAAATTTTCTTCCAGACTTCTGTACTAAACCATTTGACGTTTGCATCTTTGGTCCAACAATACCTATATCATGATCATTTTCTAAAACTTGTATCATTTCTCTCATTGCATCTTTATTTATCTTAGTATCTGAATCAAGGAAACAAACATAATCTGAATCACTTTCTATTTGTTTTATTCCCATATTTCTACTCTTCGTCGTTCCATAATTTTTATCTAGTAGAATTGTATTTATCTTGGTTTCATATTTTTCAAGTAACTTTCTTGTATCATCTTTAGAGCCATTGTCTATTACAATAATGTTATTTTCAATTTCCTTAATAGATAAAATAGAATTAATGCAGTTTTCAATGAAATTTTCTGAATTCCAAGTTAAAATAATATATGATATTTTCATTTTTTAAACAGCTCCCTTTCTGTTTAGTACTGTAATAATTGTTTTTACAAATACTTGCATATCCATCTTAAAGCTCATATTATCCACATAATCTAACTCTAGTTTCATTCTTTCATCATAGGTTGTACAACTTCTTCCATTTGCTGCCCAGTTTCCTGTAAGTCCTGGTGTAACACTTAAGAATTTATCTTTATGTATTCCATATTTTTCTATTTCACTATCAACTACAGGTCTTGGCCCTATAATTGATAGATCTCCCTTTAAAATATTGATAAGTTGAGGTAATTCGTCTAAGCTTGTTTTTCTTAAGATCTTTCCTATTTTAGTAATTCTAGGATCATCCTTTACTTTATAGTTTTCTTTATATTCTTTCATCTGCTCACTTGAGAAATATTTTTTAAAATTCTGAGAATCAGTTACCATCGTTCTAAACTTATATATCATAAAATATTTTCCATTTTTTCCAATTCTTTTCTGTTTGTACATTGCTGGTCCTTTTGAATCTATTTTTATTAATATTCCTATTAGTAATAACAATGGCATTAATATTATTATCGTTACAGATGAAATAACAACATCTGAAGTTCTCTTAACAGTTAAGAATATTTTTCGTTTATCTATTAAACTTCTATCTTTTACTTCTACAATTTCAGTCCTTAAAGATATACTCTCTGCATTCTCTAAAACATTATTTTGCATATTTTCCTCCATTTTTACATATATTTTAATTTGTGTATCCTGTTTTGTTTATTATTTCATTACTTATCTTTTTTACAGTATTTGATGGTTTATAATCTGTTTGTTCATATACCTCTTTGTGTAATTTTATTACATTACTTTCCAATGTGATCGGCGGTCCATACCATACACCATTTATAGTTGCTCCGCTTGTTTTATATGGCCAGCCCTCTGTCTTTTTTATTTTGTACCTTGCAATATCTGGTATAACAGCCAATATTTCTTTTGAACTAATATTTGTATATATTTTAGGCAATATAGTATTTGTTACTTTATCAAGTTCCGTTATATTTAATGTTTTCGCCTTTTCTAACATTTTTTCTATTACAGTTCTCATTCTTTCAGTTCTTTTATAGTCTCCTCCCGCTGTGTATCTGATTCTCGCATATGATACAGCTTGAACACCATTTACATGTTGCACTCCCGCAGAAGTAATATCTTTAGCTGATTGATTTGTAACTCTATTTAATTCATGCACATATGTATTAATATATTTTATTTCTTCATCTGTTATATCCAGTTCAATACCTCCAATTGCGTCAACACAATCAACAACTGCCTCAAAATTGACCGTTACAAATTCTGTAATGTTTAAATCTAAATTTGTATTTAACGTGCTAAGTGCTAATTCTGGTCCTCCAAAGGAATACGCATGTGTTACTTTATCTAATCCTCTTCCACTTATTTTCAAATATGTATCTCTATAAACAGAAACTAAATTTACTTCTTTTGTCTTATTATTTAAGATTGCAAGTATAATACAATCACTTCTATTTCCTGTTCCATAATCATCCTTTCTTGAATCAATTCCTAATAAAGCAATGGTTCTGTATCCTTCCAATCCTTCTTCCTCTTTAACCTCATTATTAACTTCTATCTTCCCTGGATCTATATTTACATAATTTATCTTATTTAATTTACTCTTTATATAAAATATTCCAAACACTCCAAGACCCAATAAAACAATTAATAGTATACTAACAACAATTATTAATATTTTCTTATAATTCAATTTATTTTTCATTTTTATTCCCTTTATTATTATTTATTTGAAATATAGTAGCTACAATTTTCATTTGTTCCTATATCATAAATGCCAACTGCTAACTCTAATAACTCTGAATATTCAATCTCATCTCCGTATTCAATAACAAGTTCTTGCTTTTTCATCTTCTTTTTAAATTCATTCATTTCAATAACATTATTTTTGCTAACTACTTTATCTTCTCTGCCTTCTTGCTTTTCTTCTCTCTCTTGCTCAATTTGTTGTTTCTTTAAATTGTCTTTAATTTTTTCTGCTAATTTATCATATCTTGTATTTACCTTTTTTAGTTCGTTCATAATTTCTATAATCTTATCAGTATTATCATTATTCTTCTGCATTTGTTGCAAAATTTCATATTTAGAATTTATTTTTTGCATTTCTATAACAATGTTGTTTAGAACTTTCGTACTATCTAAATATTTTATTTTTTCGTTTTGACTTTCTATCTTTTGAACAAGCTTGTCTAATGTTTCTTTATTATCTATATCTTCTATTTTTTTAATAGCTTGCTCTAACATGTCTTTATTGCCTAAATTTTCTAACTTTTCATCTTGATCTTCTATTTTCTTAATAACTTGGCCTAGCATTTTTCTATTGTCTATATGTTGTATTTCTTTACTCTCATTTATTATCTTCTTAGTTTCCTCATTAATATCATCTATCTTTTTAGCTAATTCGTTTCTTATTATATTTTCTTTTATACTCTCTGCCAATTTATTTTTATCTATTTCACCTTCATAGATTTTCTTAATAGATTCAATTGTCTCCGTATACTTTTCTAAATTTACATTTGGAATATCTAACATTTTACTTTCTAAGCTGTCAATTTTCTTTGATATCATATTTAACTGATCAATATATTCCTTATTGTTTATTTCTTCTTCCGCTATGTCCTCGCTATATTCTTTTCTGTTATCAATTAATTCTTCAACTGTATAAGAATGTAATTCTATTTTGTTATTACTTACTTGTTCTCCATAATAGTAGCCTTTTTTATATTCTTTATTCTTAACTTCTCTTTTATTTAGAATAATTCCGGCAATATTGCCTCCTGCATTTTTTATTAATTTTATAGTATTCCTGATATCCTCTATTTTGGTCTTTCTACTTTCTGTGATTAGAATCGTTGTATCTGCAATACTCGATATTGGAATACTATCTGAAACTAAATTGCAAGGTGTTCCATCTATAATTACAACATCATATATACATTTCAACATATGTATTAAATAATGTATATTGTCTGTCATAAGTAATTCGGACGGATTTGGAGGTATAGCCCCAATCGTTATAATATGTACTTTTGGTATTTTAGTTTCTTGTATATAATTCTTCAATATTTCATAATCATTATTAGTCTCAATTTTCTTTAAGCATTCTGACAATCCATTTATGTTTTTGACATCAAAAATTTTATGCTGTCTACCTTTTCTCATATCAGCATCTATAATAATTACATTTTTGTTTGATTGAGCATATGCCACTGCTATATTAGATGCAACCCAACTTTTTCCCTCTCCCGCATTACAACTTGTAAACAAAATTGTCTTTGCATTATCACTTGTTTGTGAAAAAGATATGTTTGTTCTAATAGTCTTTAGAGCTTCCGAAATATTTGATTTACTATTGTTTTGAACAATAATTTCATTTTCGTCTTTAGCTTTATTTTTTGGTATAATTCCAATAAGATTTACTCCTATAAACTCTTCAACATCTTGTTCTATCTTTATTGTAGTATCAAAAAAATAAATAACTGAAATCATACTAATTGAAAAAATCATTCCAATTAGTACAAAAACTAATATATCTCTTATATGATTAACATTATATGGCTCAACTTCCATTGAAGCTTTATCTACCACATTAATATTATCCATTTTATAAATTTGTTTAATTTCTTCTATAAATACTTTGTTTAATTCGTTTGCTATTTTTTGTGCCATAGTAGCATCTTCATTTACAACACCTATTTGAATAATTTGTGTATCTTTAACTTCTTCTATCTGTACATTTTTATACAAATCTTCTTTAGTTACATTTAAGTTTAAGTTCTCAATTACTTTTTCAAGCACATTATTACTTTTCAAGATTTTACCATATGTTGAGATTAAAGTTTTATTTAAATTAACATCTGTTTGAGTTACTGTATTATTATCTCTATTTAAGCTATTACTTGCTAAAAGTATTGTAGATGTTGATTTGTATTTTGGTACAACAAAATTATATGAATAAAAGTATCCGCATAAAGCAAATAACAATAATAATATTATTATCTTTATTTGATTTTTCTTTAATACACTATTTAATCTTTTAAGATTAATTTTTTCCTTTTTTTCCATATTTCACCACCCATATTCAATATTATACTACATTTCGACTTATTTTGCGACATTTTATGTTTACTTTATATTTTTAATATATGCAAAATTATTTTTCATATCAACACAAAAAAACATTTATAATCTATACCTTTTAGTATAATTTATAAATGTTTATCTCTCATTATAATACCATTAACCTCTTTAATATCTTTTCCTTTGGAGTATACACCATGTATTTTATAAAATATTTTTGCAAAGGATTAAAAAAAGTATTTAATAATAAAATATCTTTTATTCTAAATTTAACACCTTTCTTTTCTAAATAATCACATGTAAATAATTTACAAGAGATACACTTTGCACCACATGTATAATCTTCTTTTAAATATTCACACAAGATCATTTTAGATAAAGGACCTATCTTCTTGTTTTTAAAGTGATGACAACATCCTGTAGTAGATTCTGAATTTGTATTTTTCTTTTCACCGCACTTGTTATCTTTGAAATCACATAGATTTTTTCCATAAAAAAAACTATCTAGGTAATTACATACTGTATCATATATATAATTATATCTTTCATATTTAGTATTATAAAAAACAGCTATAATTCCTGTAATAAAATCATTTTGATCTTTGTCTCTATCATCATAATTAATAATATATCCAAGAAGAATTTTTTCGTTTTCTAACTTAGTTCCAATCTCTACTTTTGTTTTATTTACAATATTTTTAATAAATAATAATCTTTTTAATATTTT
>OLSL01003684.1_pt1 | contig 10533 bp, 6 predicted proteins | sample 1672511 | NCBI WGS metagenome assembly OLSL01 (sample SAMEA3136694, study PRJEB25190) | human gut metagenome | biome: human gut; feature: human-associated habitat; material: faeces | place: Austria | collected 2013
TTTTCTAACTTCTTGCAATACTCCATTTCTTGCACATTGTCTTTTAAATTTTTTTAGCGCTTCTTCTATATTTCCATTAACTTTTATTTCTGACATTATTATTCCCCTCCTTCCGGCGTTTAAAACACTGTATGCGGGATTTCGTTTGTTCTCATCCTATATACGCTAATTATTATACATTATTTGGGTATAAATTGTCAAGCCTTTTAAGTCATTTTGTATAAACTTTATCTTATACTTGATATGGTATTACTTTATGTGTTTTTAATGATTTTTGAACATCTATTATTCTTTGGTTTGCTGAACCTCTAAATTTTAAATTCAAATCTTTTTTATCTTCTTCAAACTTTCCATCAACTAATACATCTATGTATGACATTAATTCTTTAGTCTCTGGCCAATTTTCAAACATATTTGTTACTATGTCAGAATCAAATTTATATCCTGTATAGCACCATATATTTTTTTCAGGAAATCTTTCTTTTACTTTTTTTAATAATGGTAATAGTCCTTTTTGGTTTTGATGTTCTAATGGTTCTCCTCCTAAAAGAGAAAGCCCTGCTACATAAGAATGGTCTAAATCTTCCATAACCTTTTCTTCGTCTTCTTCTGTAAATTCTTTTCCATAATTAAAGTCCCATGCCTGTGGATTAAAACATCCTTTACAATGATGATTACATCCACTAACAAATAATGATACTCTAACTCCTTTTCCATTTGCTACATCTGCTATTTTTATATCTGCATAATTCATTTTATTCCCCTTCTTTATAAAATATTATTTATTCGTTTGCGCTACTAATCTTCCATCTACATATAAATATAAGTTTCTTCCATCATATCTTCCTACAATTCTAGTTTTTTGTCCTACTGTTACTCTCTTTTCGGATTTTATTGATATATATTTATCTTGTTTTTCTGAATAGATATCAAATGCTGGGTATCCATCTGATAACCATATTCCAGCTCCTCCCAGATTAAAGTTACCAGCAATATCAGCTTCTCCATCTTTTATTGAATTTACAACTATAGTTGCATCAAATTCTGCTTGAGTTGTAAAGTTTATTTGACCAAAATTAACCCAATTGTTAGTTCCATTTAGTCTTAAATAATTACTTCCCCAAGTTCCTCCTATTATCGTACCATTGTTACTATTCTTAACTAAGTTTTTCCAAGTTGTAGTAGTACTATTATGTCCATTTCCTGTATTGTTATTTCCGTCATATTCTACAATTGTTCCCGTCTGATTAGAGATTTTTAAAGAATACATATCTATATTTGCAAAACCAAATTGAGCAGTATTTCCGTCAGGATTAACTCCAATAGTTCCTACTGAATTATTTCTTGGCTTTCCTATCTTTCCATATTCTCCATTACCTGTAAATGTAGTCTTTGCCTTATTTTCTATGGCATATTCTACCAATTTTTTTAAGACCGTCATATCTCCATCCAAGTTTCCAACTTGAGAATGCATCCAATTATATCCACCTGTATTTCTTAATCCAACTGCATCATGTCTTTCACCAGTATTATATAATGTTTCATATAATACTTGAACATCATCATTAAAATCTACTGCTCTTTGATATGAATCTGAAAATGTTAAACTAGTTGTATAATTTCCACCAAGTTTCTCTGTTCCCATAGTTGTTATTGACATTTGTCCTTGTAAACCAGTCACATCTTTATCAGACCTAAAGATATCCAATGAGCCAGCATCATTGCTTATTGTAAATACATTCGTTTTTTTCAACATTTTATTAATTAAATCCTGTGAAATTGGTCCTACCCAAAATGCCGAATCTATTATTACAAGGTCATATTTTTCCATATTATTTCTTATATAATTTTCCAAATATTTTGAATCTGTATTAAATACATATGAAGCTTGTATATCTTTTTCTTGATTTAGCTGATTACATATGTTTTGTATGTTACTTTCTCTACTAAATCTAGGATCACTATATCCTACAACTAAAATATTTTTATAATTTATCAATTGTTCATTAGTAGATTTATATTGTCCTTCTCTTTCTCTTCCTAATGCAGTGTAAAATGCCTTTTTATATACATCACTTTGTGTTGAGACATATTTATATATATCATCATATGTTGTTAAATTATCTTGCATTATAACACTATTATATGATGCATTATAATCTCTTAATGGATAATAATAATAGATTGAATCATTTGCCATTACATTTCTTCTAGAGAAATTTAAATTTAATCTTCCTGCACTTGAACTATCTTTACCATAAATCCCACAACTTAACTGCACATTTCCACCAGTTTCTAATTTTTTATCACCTATTCTATGATAATATTTATCAGAACCTAATAAATAAATATTTTTCTCTAAAACAACCTCTTCACTTTCAGAGTTAGTTACTACTGTATGCCCATTATATATTTTTCCACCTATTGGTAGTCCTTGTAAAAAGCTTATTAATGATATGTTGTGTATTATTTGATCCCATTCAGTTTCTTTTAGTTCCGGCATTTGAAATACATTTTTTACATTTGAATATGCATTATAATTTGATATTGCTATTGCCATGTTTGTTTCAATTTTATGCCTTATAACTTGCATTCTGTGTTGATTAAATGTTGAAGATTCATTTTCAATATTCATGCCTGCAGTATCTGCAAATTGAAATATTTTATTAGAATTATCTGCCCATATTTGTTGATATTTAGTGTCTGAAGTTCCACTATTATTATCAACTAAATCTTCATCATATGCATCACTATATCTTAGTTCTTTTAGTCCTGTACTCTTAAACCATTTAGTAAATACGTATGCTTTATAGTAATATTCTTTTGCCAAATAATTATTATTTATTATTTTGTCATATGCATCAAATTCCTCATCTCCACTTTTACATTGCTCAACTATATTCCCGTTTCTAATATATACAATTTTTGCATTTGAGCCTGAACCTATTTCATAATATTTCGTTCCATTTACTTTTGCATACGGATACAGTGTATTCGTACCATTTGGTAAATATTCTTTCAACTGTTCTGTTTCAATTTTTATACCATTATATGTTATTGAAGCCTCTTCATATGTTTTGCTTTCATCACAAGTAATTCCATCTATTAAATATCCATCTTTATTAACATATTCGTTTCCTACCATTCCCTTTACAGCTATATGGTTATCTAATGCATATGTTATAACAACATCTATATCTCCCTTTTTATATCTACAACTATATGATATATATGGTTTTACTCCATATTGTGATGATGCATCATTAGTATTGCTTTTTATAGTTCCATCTTCATTTGCTACATTCTTGTATGGTGAATATATATAAAATCCATCATAAAGTGTGTAAACTAATGCAGGTATATATCTATCTAATGTATCTCTTGAATATCCTGTTAAAGCAAATGTTGATTTTATTGAATTTCTAAAAGCTGAAACAGATGCTTCCAAATCCCTACTCTTGGAATTGGTCAAATCTGATGTTGTACTACTTGTTGTATTTATCTGAAATGCTCTTATGGCATCATATGTTGCCGTTGTAAGTTTGTTATCATATAATGTTTGCGTATTTATCGTTTGTATCTGATATTGCGTATATGTTGAAATTACCAGAGAAATTGGTAATATTATTATTATAAAGATTATCGCTAAATCTTGTACCTTCATATGTATTCCTCACTTTTTATCTTTGTTTCATATATAATATAATTACTACATTTATCGAATTTTGTCAATAGATAAAATTGGCATTATTCGTCTTAAAAGTGGCAAAAGAGCGTATTTCTACGCCCTTTTATTCTTCAAAAATTTTATCGAATTCTTCACCTTCGATTTTTTCTTTTTCTAATAATACTCCTGCAACTGCATGAAGTTTGTCAACATGTGCGCTTAAAATTTCTACTGCTCTATTATATGCTCTATCAACTATTTTCTTAACTTCTTCGTCAATTATGTTTGCTGTTTCTTCTGAATAATCTTTAGTTTGTGCAAAATCTCTACCTAAGAATACTTCTCCCTGGCCTCCACCAAACATTATTGCTCCAACTCTATCACTCATACCATATTTTGTTACCATATTTCTTGCTATTTGTGATGCTCTTTCTATATCATTACTTGCACCTGTTGATATATCATTTAAGATAAGTGCTTCTGCAACTCTACCACCTAATAATGATACTATATTTTCTTCCATTTCTGTTTTTGACATGAATGATTTGTCTTCTGTTGGTCTATACATTGTATATCCACCAGCCATACCACGTGGTACTATAGAAATTTGATGTACTGGGTCCTGTGTTGGTAAATATCTGCTTACAACCGCATGACCAGCTTCATGATATGCAACTAATCTGTTTTCTTTTTCGCTTCTTACTCTTGTTTTCTTTTCAGGTCCCATAGTTACTTTTACCATAGCATCTTCTATTTCTTTCATTCCTATTTCTTTATAGTTTCTTCTAGCTGCTAATAATGCTGCTTCATTTAATACATTTTCTAAGTCTGCTCCTGCAAAACCTGATGTATTTTTTGCTATTACTCTTAAATCTACATCTTCTGCTAATTTCTTTTTGCGTGCATGAACTTCTAATATCTGTTCTCTTGCTTTTACGTCTGGACTTCCAACTACTATTTGTCTATCAAATCTTCCTGCTCTTAATAATGCTTTATCTAATACGTCTGGTCTATTTGTTGCTGCTAAGATTATTACACCTTCATTATCTGAGAATCCATCCATTTCAACTAATAATTGATTTAATGTTTGTTCTCTTTCATCATGTCCTCCACCTAATCCAGCACCTCTTTGTCTACCAACTGCATCGATTTCATCTATAAATATTATACATGGTGCATTTTTCTTTGCTTGTTCAAATAAATCTCTTACTCTTGATGCACCAACACCAACAAACATTTCTACGAAGTCTGAACCACTTATTGAATAAAATGGCACTCCTGCTTCTCCTGCTACTGCTTTTGCTAATAATGTTTTACCTGTTCCTGGTTGACCTACTAATAATACTCCTTTTGGAATTCTTGCTCCCATGTCTGTAAATTTCTTTGGATTTTTTAAGAACTCTACAATCTCTTCTAATTCTTCTTTTTCTTCATCAACACCTGCAACATCATCAAATGTTATTCTATTCTTTTCTCCTGCATTTACTAATCTTGCTCTGCTTTTTCCAAATGTCATATTTTTTGTTGCACCTTGGTTATTTCCACTCATCATCATAAACCAGAAAATAAAGAATATTATTAGTAATCCAAATGGTGTTATTAAGTTTAATATAACAATCCAAACAGATTCTTTTTCTTCATCTAGTGTGAAGTCTCCTGTTTTTAAATATTCTTCAGTATATGACATAAAACTATCTAAACTTGGAATACTTACTTCTTTTTCTGATTTTGAATTTTTTAATTTTACTGATGCTGTACTACCGGTAGAAGAGATTTTTATACTTTCTACTTCTTTATTAGTAATATTTGTTACTAGTTCCGAATATGTCATTTTTGAATTATTATTTTCCATTATTGATGATAATAGTACTATTACTATTACTCCTATTATTAACCACATGGCTAATGTTTTTATTCCTTTTTTCATTTAAGTCCTCCTATTCAATATTATCATTTGCAACTATAACATACCTTTTTTATTTTTTCAATACTTTTTGCGTGACTTTTTTGTGTCCTTTTGGTTACATTTTTCTAGTTTTCTTGCGGTTTTTTAATTTTTATACGTGTTTTGTTTTATAAAAAAAATTTTTTTATCTTTAACTAATACTTTCAAATTTTTATTTGGTGTCAAGAATTTGTTTCCCACATTATTTTGACACAATTTTATTATGTCTTCAATATGTATTTTTTCTATCCCTTGTGTTGAACCCATTAGCTCTTTTGTAGTATATAATATAAGTCTATTTTTTATAACTTTATCTTGTTTATTAAATTCTTTCAAATTCAACGTTATTTGTTCTTTTTCTTTTGCAATTAGTATTTTTTCAAAAGCTTTTTGTGTTTGTAATTCAATATAATTACTTTCATCAGCAGCAAGGTCAGATAATCTACTTAAAGTTTGAATTATATTCGGATTAAATTCCTTTTTAATATACGGAATTACAATATTTCTAATTTTGTTTCTTGTATATTCATTTTCAAAATTGGTTTTATCTATTCTCGGATTTAATTTTTTATCTTCGCAATATTGTTCTATTTCCGTACGTTCACACTCTAATAGAGGTCTAATATATTTATTATCTCTTATAGGTTCAATACCTTTAAGGCCTGAAAGTCCACTTCCCCTAAGCAAATGCATTATTATTGTTTCAATTTTATCGTTTTTATTATGTGCAATTGCAATTTTATTCGATTCTGTTTTTTGCAAAACTTCTTCAAAGAAGTCATAACGCACTTTGCGTCCAGCTTCTTCTGTTCCTATTTTCTTTTCACTCGCAATTTTTTGTACATCAGCTCTTTTTACAAAACATTCTATATTATATTTTTTGCAATATTCTTGCACATATTTTTCATCATCAATTGCTTCTTCTCTAATCATATGATTAATATGTGCAACATATATTTCAAATTCAATAATTTGTTCTTCTTTTACCTCTCTTAAATTGTCTAACATACAAATTGAATCTGGACCACCTGATACCCCTAAAACAATTTTATCTCCATCTACTATTAAATTATATTTTCTTATTGTTTCTAGTACTTTTTGATTCATAGAATTTAATCATCAAATCTCCTCTCTAAATTTACAAACTTCGTATAATTTCCCATCCATAATAATTCTACTGTTCCTGTTTGTCCACCTCTCTGTTTTGCAATTATTACTTCTGCTATATCTTTCTTTTCACTTTCTTTATTATAGTAATCGTCTCTATATAAGAACATTACAATATCGGCATCCTGTTCTATAGCTCCTGATTCACGCAAGTCTGATAACATAGGTCTGTGGTCAGGTCTTTGTTCTACTGCTCTTGATAACTGTGATAATGCTATTACTGGCACATTAATTTCTTTTGCTAGTATTTTTAATGATCTACTTATCTCTGAAATTTCTTGCTCTCTGCTTGCTGTTCTCTTATTTCCTTGTACTAATTGTAAGTAATCTATTACTACCAAACCTATATTTTTTTCCATTTTCAATTTTCTGCATTTGGTTCTTATTTCCATTACTGAAATACCTGGTGTGTCATCTATATACATTTCTGCTTCTGATAATGGTCCAATTGCTCCTGCTAATTTTACCCAGTCATCTTCATCTAGTTTTCCTGTTCTAACTTTATTACTATCAACCATTGCTTCACTACACAAAATTCTGTTTACTAATTGGTCTTTAGACATTTCCAAGCTGAATATTGCTACTGGTGCATTTCCTCTTAATGCAGCATTTGTTGCTAAATTTAAAGCAAATGCTGTCTTTCCCATCGCAGGTCTTGCAGCAACTAAAATTAATTCAGAGCCATGTAATCCAGCTGTTTTATAATCTAATTCTGCAAATCCAGTAGGCACACCTGTTATATGTTGTTTTCTGTTATATAATTCTTCCAATTTAGTAAAGCTTTCTACCAAAACATCTTTTATAGGTGTATATCCTTTTTGATTTTTACTTTGCATGATATCAAAAATCTTTTTTTCTGCCCCATCCATTATGTCTTCTACATCTTCTGTTGGGTCATACCCTAGTTCTATTATTTCATTTGCTGTTTTTATTAAATTTCGCAATATTGATTTTTCTTCTACTATTTTAATATATTTTTGCACATTTGCTGTTGTTGGAACTTTATCAGGCAAACTAGCTAAATATTCATAGCCACCAACTTGTTCGAATTTATCCATTGATTCTAATTCGTCTTTTAATGTGATAATATCTATTGGCTCTGATTTGCTATATAAATTCACTATTGCCTGGAATATTATTCTATTATCATCTCTATAAAATGCATCTTCTTTTAATGATTCAATTGCCGCATTTACTGCTTCTTTATCAGTAAGCATACTTCCTAATACAGCTTGTTCCGCATCTATGTCATGTGGTGGTATTTTTGCTAGCTCCATTTTTCTCAGGTTCCTTCCTATTTTTCAATTACATCTATTTTTATTTTTCCGTAAACACCTTCATATAATTTAACATCTACTATATGAGTTCCTAATGTTTTTATTGTTTCTTTTAAATCAATTTTTTTCTTGTCTATTTTGATACTATGTTGTTTTTCCAAATTATCTGCAATTTCTTTTGCAGAAACTCCGCCAAATATTTTTCCATTTTCACCTGCTTTTACTTCAACTTTTACCATTATTCTAGTTAACTTATCAGCAAGCTTTTTTGCTTCTTCCTTTTCTGTATCTTTTTTGAATTGTGTTGAATCTTTTTGAGCTTTTAGTTTGCTCATATTTTCTGCATTAGCTTCAACAGCTAAATTCTTAGGGAATAAAAAGTTACGAGCATATCCATCTGATGCATTTATAACCTCGTCTTTCTTTCCTACTCCTTTTATATCTGCTTTTAATATAACTTTCATTTATATCACGTTCCTTTTCTATTCTTTTTCACTAAAGTATTCATCTATTTTTTGAATAAGTTCTTGTTTTGCTTCTTCAATTGTTACATTCTCAAGTTGTGCTCCCGCAAGAGTTATGTGACCTCCGCCACCCAGTTTTTCAAGTATAATTTGTACATTTATATCTCCTATTGACCTACCACTTATACAAATTTTATTTTCCATTGTTCCTAATACAAATGATGCTGTGATATTTCCTATTGTTAATAGTTCATCTGCTGCTTTAGCACAAATTAAACTTGTATCTTTTTCTTGTACTTCATATGTTGATATTGCAATTGTGTCATGTATTATTTCTGATTTTTTTACTATTTCAGAAATTCTTTTATAACTTTCCAAATCACTTTGGAACCATTTTTTAACCTTAATTATATCTATTCCGCACCTGCGTAAGTATGCAGCTGCTTCAAATGTTCTTACACCTGTTTTAAATGTAAAGTTTTTTGTGTCCATCATTATACCCGCATATAATGCTTCTGCTTCTATTGTTGGCAACTCAACTTCGTTCTGAGTATATTGAATTAATTCTGTTACTAACTCCGCTGCTGATGAAGCATATACTTCTTGGAATGTTAAAATACTTTGGCTTATAAAATCAGCACTTCTTCTATGATGGTCTATTACAACTATTTTATTTGTTTTGTCTAATAGTTCTTCTTGTTCTACATATGATTTTTTATGTGTATCTACAACTACTAATAGTGTTTCTGAATCGATTTCATTTAATGCTGTTTCTTCGCTTATTAATACATTATCATATTCTTCTGGTAAACATTCTGTAAATGCTTTTATTGATGGTGATTCTCTATCTGCTACTATATAAGCATCTTTTCTAAGACTTGTTGCTATTCTATATACCCCTAGGGCTGAGCCGATTGCATCTATATCTGGATTTGAGTGTCCCATTATAATTACTTTATCACATTCCATAATTAATTCTTCTAAGGCATGTGCTACAATTCTTGCTTTTACTTTTGTTCTTTTTTCAACTTCTTCTACTTTTCCGCCAAAGAATTGGTATTTTCCATTTTCTCTTATAACTGCTTGGTCTCCACCTCTTCCAAGTATAACATCCATTGCAGCAGAAGCTGATTTATAAACTTCGTTGTCTGTTTTTCCTTCACTTGATATCGCTATACTTAATGTTAATTGTATTTTATCTTTTCTTACAATATCTTTGATTGTATCTAAGATAGCAAATTTATCTTCTTTTATTTTTTCTAAATTACGTTGTTCAAATATATATACATATGTGTCTCTATCTTCTTTTACTAATATTCCATTTGTTTGATTTACCCAATCATATATTGTGCTTTCTACTTTTGCCATTAACTGTGTTTTTTGTTCTGCATTTACTCTTTGCATTACTTCTTCATAATTGTCTACCATTATTATTCCAACACATGTACTTTTATCCTTATTTTCTTTTTCTAGTTCATATTTTTCTGTTTCATCTATAAAATATAAGATTGCCATATATTCTGCTACTTTTTTTCTTTCACTTCTTTTAGTTTTTGAAAGTTCACATTGTACTTTATATTTTTTCTTTCCAATTGTTATATTTTTAATTATTGATTTTCTTCTTTGTTCTTTGTTTTTATCTTTTTCAATTTCTGCCTTTATATCTATTATTAAGTCATTAATATATGTGTTAATATCTACATTTGCAAATTCTGTAGCAAACTTTAAACTTTTCCATACTACATTTCCGTCTGTTTCTATTATAATTAATGGAAATGGTGCATTTATTAAACTGCTTTTTGCTGCTGAATCTACTGTTAATGTTAAATCTTGCAATTGCTCTGATATTTCACTTTTTCTCTTTCGATTTGCATAATAAGTATATCCAACTATTGCTAAATATACTATAATACTAGTTATTATTAATTTATTGTTTTCAACACACATAATAATTAATAAAACTAAAATAATTGCTAAATAAATTTTAGTTCTAGATATGAATGTTTCAAATAC
>OLSL01003699.1_pt1 | contig 10486 bp, 8 predicted proteins | sample 1672511 | NCBI WGS metagenome assembly OLSL01 (sample SAMEA3136694, study PRJEB25190) | human gut metagenome | biome: human gut; feature: human-associated habitat; material: faeces | place: Austria | collected 2013
AGCGCGAGTCGCTTTTGTTTGCAAGAATGTCGGGCGAAGTTCGCCGTCTGCGAGGTGTCTAAACGCGCGTTCTTGCGAAAAAATGCCGCTCGCCTTATCAATTGTACCGTTTGCCGCAAGGGTTTCAAAAGAGCATTTTGCTTCCTTCTTTTGCTTCTGCTTTAGCGCGGCAAAGTGATAGAATCCACGACATCAACAAATCAGACAAGACCGAAGCCGGATGGAGTTGCAAGCATCCGGTTTCGATCGCGTCTGAAGGTAGGTTCGGATTCGAAAGAAGGTGTCTAATGGCGGAAAACAAGACTGCCACCAAGGGCGCGAACGCTTCGCTTGAGCAGTTCGGCTACAAGCAGGAGCTGCATCGCGGCCTCGGTCTGTGGGACGTCGTTTTGTACGGTGTGCTGTTTATGGTCATCATCGCCCCGCATTCTATCTGGGGCTTGGTGCAGCAGCAGGGTTTGGGCATGTCCACCCTGGTGTACCTCGTTGGCTTCGTGGCCATCGGCTTCACGGCATTGAGCTACGTGCGCATGAGCAAGCGTTTCCCCATTGCAGGCTCGGTATACTCTTACGTGCAGCGCGGCCTGAACCCCCATGTGGGCTTTATGTCCGGCTGGATGATCCTGCTGGATTACTGCATCACCCCCGCACTGCTTTACACCATGGTCGCAAACTGGGGCGTCATGCTGGTTCCGGGCAGCCCGTGGTGGCTGTGGGTCATCGTGTTCGTGGCGTTCAACACGTTCGTGAACATCCGCGGCGTTTCCATGACGCGCGGCGTAGACTTCGTCATTTTCGCGGTTGAGATTGTGGCCGTGATTGCGTTTGTGGCTCTGGGCTGCAACTTCATCATGGGCGGCGGCGGTGCCGGCGAGTTCAATATGGATCCGATCTGGCAGCCTGAGGTAGTCACCCCCACCTTCATCGCTGCTGGCATCTCCATTGCTGCGCTGAACTTCCTGGGCTTCGACGGCATTTCCACGCTGGCCGAGGAAACCCGCGAGCCCGAGAAGAACATCGGTCGCGGCATCATGATCGCCCTGGGCATCATCATCGTGTGCTTCTCCGTTCAGACCTACCTGGCCTCGCTCATCCAGCCTGATTGGGCCTCCTGGACCGAAGAGCATGCCAACAACGCGTTCTTCTATGGCTGCCAGCTTATCGGCGGCGACATCTTCATGAAGATTATGCTGGTGGTCAATATCGTGGCTGTGGGCATCGCCAATATCATGAACGCACAGCTCGCCGCTTCCCGCCTGCTGTTCTCCATGGGTCGCGACGGCGTGATTCCCCGCATCTTCGGCAAGGTGCATCCCAAGTTCAAGACTCCGTGGGTTGGTTCCATCTTCATCGGTGTTGTTGCGCTGATTCTGGTTAGCATCCTCGGTATGGCCGACTTGGCCACGCTGGTGAACTTCGGCGCGCTGTTCTCGTTCATCCTGCTGAACTTTGCCACCTTCTGGTTCTTCTTCGTCAAGGAAAAGCAGCGCAAGAGCTTCGGCGATATCGTGAAGTATCTGATCTGCCCCTGGATCGGCATCGCGATTCTGGCGTATGTGTTTGCCGGTTTCCAGCCGATGACCTGGGCAATGGGTGTCACGTGGTTCGTCATCGGCATGATTGTGGCTGCCGTGAAGTCCAAGGGCTTCAAAGAGGTTCCCGAGGCGTTCAAGCATCTGGACGCATAAGTGTTTCGAGTCTGTTTCGACACGCGTCGTTGCGGGTCGAACAATAGGTGCATCTGCGGCTCCGGCGTTATGCTGGAGCCGTTTTTATTTCACGTGCTGCTTGGTAAAGCGGTAACACGCGGTTTGCGAAAGGCGTAGGGAAAGGGTCGGCAATGGCAGATATCGTTATCTCGGGAGAAGCGACGCTCGAGGAGATTCGCGCGTTTTTTTCGAACGATCGCTATGCCACGGTGGCGTGCGGCGCAGCGATTGAAGAGGCAAGGCCGGGATTTTCCCGCGTTTCGCTATTGCTGGGCGACAATCATCGTAATGGCCTCGGGTCGGTTATGGGCGGCGTGTCTTTCACCATGGGGGACTTCGCTTTCGCGGTTGCGGCGAACGTGGGCAATCCTCCTACGGTATCCACGAATTGCAGCATAGACTTTCTCGGGACGGCGAAGACCGACAAGCTCGTTGCCGAGTGCCGGGTGGAGAAAGACGGACGAAGCCTCTGCTTCGCTCGCGTTGACGTGACGGATTCTTCGGGCAATCCCGTGGCTCGCATGAATGTGACGGGGTTCAGGCGGGGCTAGACGCGCTGCGATTCGGGCGCCGCGCTGCTTTCCGCCAGGTCTATGAGTTCTTGCTGCGAATGCACGTCGAGCTTTTTGTAGATACGCTTCACGTGCGTTTTCACGGTGTTGCGCGATATGACGAAGTGTTCCTGGATAAAGCCCACGTTGCGTCCGCGCGCCATGCAGAGGAATATCTCTGTCTCGCGTTCCGTCAGCCCGTGCGCGGCTCCGATCTGCGCGCATTTTTCTTCGAAGGAGTCTTCGTGGGCGCTGTGCTGCGTGGTGATTTCGGGGCTTTCGACGCCGTTGATGGTCTCTTCGAAGCTGAACTTTCGAAACCCGAGCCAAAGAAACGCTATGAACACGAACAGTGCGCAGGCGGTTATGAAGTGCGCCTCCTGTCCGCCGAGGGAAACGAAATCGTTTGCCGTATGTCCTGCTATCGCTCCCACGATGGTTCCTAGGGCGCGCACGGCGTTTGCGATGCCAAGCGCGACGAGTAGGGCGAAGGGGTTTTGCTTGCCAATGGCGGCTACGGTCATCCATAAAAGGATGTCGAAGCAGTTTCTTCCGATGCGCAACAGGGCGTTTGCCATGGGGGCGTTGCTGTCGAACGTGAACGGGGCGGCAAGAAACCCTGCAATGACGAGCAGCGCCGAAAACGAGAAAAGCGCGTCCTCTCCGCCCGGTTTGCGGGCGAGGACAATCGCCACGGCAACGGCGAGCAGGACCGTCCATTCAAGGGGGCTGCGGTTCGGGGCGTTGTCCACTTCGTTGAGCGTGAGCGCATATCCCGAAGCGATGCTGAATACCAAGATGCAGGCGAAAAGCGCATGCGTCGGTTTAAGGAAAGCGCTCGGATGCGCGATTTCGAGGTCTGACGGCGTAGACGCGTGCTGCATCCGTGCGAGGTGTTGCGATGCGGGCATCCACGAAAGCGCAAGCGCCGCAAGGGGAAGCGCTGCCATGGCGGTCATTCCCGCCTCAAGCGGCAGGATGCCTATTGCCTGTTCTAGCAAATTGCTTGCAACCATGCCGAATGCCGCAGCGATCGCTGTATGTCGGGGCGTGGGTAAAAGACAGATGGCCAGCCCGTAGAATACGACGATCCAGATATGGCCGATTTCGAAAAACACAATGCCTGCTGTGGCCATAATCGCCGATTGCAAAACCACAGAAGCGTAGATAAGCGCGGTAGAGCTTGCCGTGGCGATGACGCTTGTTGCCGCGATGGTTTTCGCGTCAAGAATTCCCGGCCTATTGCCCGCTACCAAGGCGACCCCTACGTAAAGCAGGGCGCGCACAGCCGTGTCCAGCTCTCTTCCGACGGGGAAGAATTCCGCAAAGCGCGGAAACAGCACGCTGTTTTGAATCCAGCCGTACAGCCCCATGAGCACGACGGCCCCGAAAGCGCACGCAAGAGCCCGCTTCCCTTCGCTTTGTTGCATTGGATACCCCTCCTATTATCCGGAGCCCATTGTATTGTTTTCAGGCAAGCGAATCGATGCCCATTTTCGCCTCTCTCAAGATACCCCTGTCAGGGTGACGCTTCTCATCAGGGATTTTATGAAGAATGCCCCTGTGCGGGGAAGTGACGAATTCTCCTTGTGCGTATAGAGTCGAATCAGTTTCTGCAGCGACTCGAGGTTGTCGGGCTTTCGAATCGCTTCGTCGAAAAGCGAATGCTCAAGACGAGGCGTGACTGCGCTCGCGTCTTCGGCGCGTACAGGCGCGTGGGCTTTGGGCCGTTGCGAGGGAGAATACCAAGGAGGGATTCAACATGGCAGCAGAAGTATCTCGTCGTAATTTCCTGGCGGGCGTTGCGGGCGTGGGCGCCTTGGCCGCCGCAGGGCTTGCGGGTTGCGCTCCGAGCACGGCAGGAGAGGGCAAGACGGCCGATGCAGAAGGCAAGGGCGCAACCGACGGCGTCGCCGACTGGTTGGGCGAAGCCCCCGAAATCACCGATATCGCCGAAACCAAGGAATGCGACCTGTTGATTGTCGGCGCGGGCAACGGCGGCATGGCGGCAGCGGCATACGCGGCCGACCAGGGGATCGATTTCATGGTGTGCGAAGGCGGCACGCAGGTGGGCGCAACGCGCCATTGGTTCGCAGCGCTCGATACGCCTCCGTTCGCCGATCGCGAACCTGTGGATCGTCAGCGTCTGATGGGTGAAATCATCCGTTATTCCTCGGGCAATTGCGACCAGCGTCTCATCAAAATGTGGATGGATGAATCGGGCGAGATGTTCTCCTTCGTGGACGGCATCATGACTGCGGCGGGCGCGGTGGTCATCGCCGACGAAAACGATATGCCGGGCGGCATGGGCGGCACCTCTTTCTATACGCCCCCGTTCGAGCATCACTATGCCGACGAGAACGGCGACCGCAAGGGCATCGAAGAGCGCAACGTTTTGTTCGAAAAGCACATCAACGAAGCAGGCTATGAGGTGACCTACGGCCATCTGCTCGCCAAGCTCGTTCGCGAAGAGGGCGGTCGCGTGACCGGTGCCATCTTCGAAACCGAAAACGGCTACGTCCAGGTCAATGCAAAGAAAGCCGTGCTTTTGACTACGGGCGGCTATTCTGCAAATCCCGATATGCTGCGCGCCCTGTCTCCTGTCACGACGCAAAGCGTCACGGCTCTTGGCTACAATCAGAACAACAAGGGCATGGGCATCAAGGCCGCCATGTGGGCAGGCGCCGCCAAAGACCTCACCAGCGCCACGATGATCTTCGACCGCGGCCTGGTAGCTCCCGGTACGCCCGCGGGCTACACCGAGGAAAGCATCGAGGCGGGCGATCCGCAGTTCCCGGGCAACGGTCAGTTCAACCCGGGCACCCAGCCTTTCTTGAAGGTGAACATGGCGGGCGAACGCTTCGCCAACGAGTCGGCCGATTACGACTATCTGCCCCATGCTGCCGCGCAGCAGCCCTCCGGCACCTACATCTCGGTGTGGGACGGCAATTTCGGCGAAGACGTGCAGCGTTTCCATACGCTCGGATGCTCGGCGGGTACGCGCAACGGCGTTCTTGCATTCAAGAAGGACGACGGCTCGTACGATTTGGACGCCTATTTTGAGAAAGAGCTCGCCGACGGCCGTCTGCAGAAGGCCGATACGCTTGACGAGCTGGCCGACAAGCTGGGCTTTGATGCCGATGCGAAAAAGACGTTCCTCGCCACGTGTGAGCGCTATAACGAGCTGTTCGACGCTCAGGAAGACACCGACTTCTTCAAGGAGGCGTACCGTCTTTCCGAGCTGCGCACCCCTCCGTTCTTCGGTGCCACGCTCGGTGGCACGCTTCTGACCACCATTGACGGTATTCGAATTAACCACGACTGCCAGGCGCTCGACACGCAGGGTCATGTTATCGAGGGCCTGTTTGCGGCGGGCGACTGCTCTGGCAGCGTCTTCAGCGGCAACTACCCCGATCAGCTTCACGGTTTCGCATGCGGCCGTACAATGACCGAGGCGCTTCACGTGGTCAAGCTCGTGTCTGCGATGTAGGCCTATTTCTCACATACTCCGGAACGCGCATCCCCCTCCCTTGAGCGTTCCTTGTTTCCAGGCGGGCTTCGGCCCGCCTTTTCGCTGTGTGCTTGCATGCTGCCGTCCTGCCTTCATGCGTCCAGGGCGTGTCTTCGAACTGCGATGTTTATTTCCCGTGCGTAAATGCGCGCGGTTTTGATTGGCGCGCTTCGAGAGCGGAGCTATCATAGTACGGGTTGGGCCCAAGATGCTTGGGCCGCGCGTGTGAACCAGCGAGAAGGGATGGGCGATGGCAGCGGAAATACTCGAAGCGATTATGTTGGTGTGTTTTGGACTATCGTGGCCGATGAACGCGCTCAAAAGCTACAGGGCTCGTACGGCGGCCGGTTCAAGCTGGCAATTCTTGACGCTTATTTGCTTGGGGTATATTGCTGGTATTGCGGCCAAATTCTGTTCCGGATCCATAAGTTGGGTGCTTGCGGTGTATTTCATCAACCTTGCATGTCTTGCCGTGAACTGGGGGGTATATTTCCGCAACAAGAAGCTCGATGCGGCCGAAGCGGCGGAGAAACAAGCGGCTGCATAGCCCGGGGTCGAAGGGGTTCTTCCTTTCGCCGATTCGGCAGCAAATCCAAGGCGAGTGGCGTTTTCTCGGCGGCGTTCGTTGCTATACTTCGCGTATGATCTAGCGATGATACTCGGATTCGCAGACGCTTTCACAAGGAGGAAGAATCATGGAAGAAAAGAAAGGCCCTGCGGCCCCTCAGCCTGCGCCTGATAATCAGCCGAAATCCGATATTTCTGCTGAGCCCGCAGCTCCGGCGGCTCCCGCAGAGCCTCCTGCTCCCACTGCTCCTGCGGCGGCTCCCGCAGAGCCTGCAGCTCCCGCAGAGCCTGCCGTTCCTGCTGAGCCTGCTGCTCCGACGGCCCCCGTCGCCCCGACGGCTCCTGCGGCCCCTCAAGCCGCTCCTGCTTCGGCGCCTCAGGTCGAGGGCACTGCTCAGATGCCGCAAGCTCCGCATCAGCCCGTTTCCGCGCCAACGCAGCCGTTCGACTCCGCGCAGCAGCCGGCCCAGCCTGTTCCTGGTCCTGCGCAGGCTCCCTATGGCGCCTATCCGCCGCCTCCTGCTCCGAATTATTCCGCCCCGTCGAGCGGCAAAGCGACGGGTGCGCTTATCTGCGGTATTCTCGCTATCGTGTTTTCCTTCATCCCCATCGTGGGTATTATTCTGGGCATTGTCGCCATCGTGCTTGCGTCCAAGGCCGTGAAATTTCCAGGTAAAAGCGGAAAGACCACGGGCGGCAAGGTCTGCGGCATCATCGGCATCGTCTTCTCTATCCTATGGGCTATTTTTTCGTTCGTTTTGACCATGGGTATCATAGGCGGCATAAACGCCTATGAAAGCGATTACGTTCCCTCCGCCGATGTTCCTACGACCTCTTCTCCCCTTGCGGAGGATATGGGCGCCGAAGAGCAGGCAATAGCCGACCTTGTTTCGGCTGAGCTCGATAAGTACAAAAACGCTGATTCTGCGGCCTTGAGCGCTCTGGGCGCCGAATACGACGATGAAGATCTTGTCACTATCGACGGTGTGGATATGAGCCTGAGCGACCTCGGCATCGACCCCAATGAAGTTGCCGCGTGGGCTACGACCGATTTCGACTATTCCATCGATAGCGTCTATATCGATTCCGACGGAGCTACCGCAACGGTATATGTCGATACCACCGAGCGCGATTTTTTTGAAATGGGCTCGCTTTTCGGTGACCTGCTCAATGAATACGTTAGCTCGGGCGCGGCAGATGCGGCCGACCTCGAAACCGCCAAGGCAAAGGTTGGCGAGCTGTACGCCCAGGCCATGGCCGAGAGCACCGCAATGAGCGACTATTATGCGGCATTCGACATAGTCAACGAGGGCGGAACGTGGCGGATTCTCGAAGACTCCCTTGAAGAGGAGCTGGATTACGTCTTCTCGACGTTCTAGGCCTTTGGTAGCGACATAGGTACACCTTGAAAGGAAGTGCGGCATGCCGCACTTCCTTTTGCGTATGGGCCGCTTTTGAAGCATGCGGGTATGCGCAGGGCGTACGCTTCAAGCGTTTTCGGTAAAGCTTCAGGCAGAAAGTGGCAACATGATAGGCACTATCGTTAACGTTATCGCCATTGTGGCGGGCAGTGTTATAGGCGGCACGCTGAAAAGGGTTATGAGCGAGCGCGTGAGCAGCACGTTGTTTACCGCTATGGGCGTGGCGGCAATGGTTCTCGGCATCAACTCCGCCGTTCAGAATATGTCGAACAGCTCGTATCCGGTGCTCTTCATTGCAAGTCTTGCCATAGGTGGCGCCATCGGCTCTTCGCTTCGTCTAGGGGAGCGCATGGGGAATGCCACGTCACGTAGGGGCGGCAAGGAGCTCGGTCAAGGTCTCGTTACGGGATGCCTGCTGTTTTGCGTAGGCACGCTTTCCATCCTGGGTCCCGTGCAGAGCGCATTGTACGGAGACGCTACGTTCCTGTTCACCAACGCCATGCTCGACTTCGTGACGTCTATGGTTTTGGCCTCGACTTACGGAGTGGGCATGTGCCTTGCTGCTGTGGTCTTATTCGTCTGGCAGGGTTCGATCTATGCGCTCACGGTTCTTTTGGGCGATTTCATTTCGGGGAGCATGATGACCGAGCTCTCCATCGTGGGCGGATGCCTTATCATGATGTCCGGCATTTCGATTTTGGGACTCAAGGAGATCAAAACGCTCGATTTCCTCCCTGCCCTCGCCGTGTCCGTTCTTTGGTGCCCGATTGCGCCTCTTTTGTCTCACCTGCTTTAGGGTATATCTTTTCTGACCAGGTATTTTGAAGAAATATACCCGCAAGAGGGCGATGGTTTTCAGGGGTGGCTCCTGTAGTGTCGAAGTCGTAGAAACGCCGCCAAGAGGGAGGCGGATACGTTCTCTGGCACGAACAGGAGAGGGATCATGAAAGACCATGCAATGAATCGTCGTAGCTTTTTGACGGGCTTTGCTGCAACGGGCGCGCTTGCTGCGGCCGGGGCCGCGCTGACCGGCTGTGCTCCGAGCACGAGCTCGTCTGATGCGAAGGATGGCGCAGACGGGCAGCAGGGCTCATGGCGCGATAAGCCGGCCATGCCCGAAAAAATAGATGAGACCGTCGACGTCGATATCGTTGTGGTCGGTGCCGGCAACGGCGGCCTTCCCGCCGCAACCACGGCCGCCCAAGAAGGCGCCAAGGTTCTCGTGTTCGAGAAGGGCGGCGCTATTGCGGCGGCACGCGAGGCAATCGGCGCGCTCAATTCCAATCTCGCTCCCGATCATCATGAGGACGTTCCTACGCTTTTGAATCATGCCAACATGACGCAATCTGGCGATGCGAACATACTTCTCTACAAGACTTGGGCAGAAAAGTCCGGTGAAATGATCGAGTGGATGGAGGAGACGCTTGGCCCCAAGGGCATGCTCTTCCCGTTCGAGTGGCATTGTCCCGACGACGCCCATGCGTATTATCCCGCCATGTGCTACAACCCGTGCCTTGACGAGTACAACCCGGAAGGTCCGAACTATGGTGCATATATGCATCTCGAGGTTATGGCGGATGTTTTCCAGAACGAACTCGGCGGAGAGATTCGCTTTCTGACGCCTGTCCAGCAGCTTGTGCAGGATGATTCGGGAAAGGTGACCGGCGTCATTGCCGTCGACAACGACGGAAAGGTTATCCAGGCCAATGCATCTAAGGGCGTTATCGTGTGCACGGGCGGCTATGGTGCGAATGACGAGATGCTGCAGGACCTGTGCCCCGGCAATACCAACTGGTGTGCGCTGCGAAACAGTAACACCGAAACCGGCGATGGCATTCGCATGGCGTTGTGGGCGGGCGCCGAGCTTGAGGCGGGCGGTGCGGCCATGATTTGGAATCGCGCCATTCTGCCCGATGGGTTTGAATTCGACGGGTCTTATACCGGCGGCGATATCTTCCTTCCCGGCAGCCAGCCGTTCCTGCATGTCAACATCAACGGCGAGCGTTTTATGAACGAAGACCAGTGCTATCCGATGAGCTATGCGGGCGGCGCGAACCAGCCGGGTCATTATTCCTGGATTGTATGGGACGGCAATTATTGGGAAGACATCGTTCAGTTTGACACCTGCGGTTGCTCCCGTCTCGCCCCTGCTCCTGCAGGAACGGCTTTCAATGCCGATGTGTATGACTGCGAGGCTATTACGCCCGAGCATCTCGACGAGTTCTGGCTCAACCCGCGTATCGAAAACGGATCCTTGAAGAAGTGCGACACGCTCGAAGAGCTCGCCGACGCCATGGGCTTCGACGCCGAGAAGAAGGCAACGTTTCTTGCCACGGTCGAGCGTTACAACGAGTTGGCCGAAGCGGGGGAGGATGTCGATTTCGGAAAGCCGGCATATCGTCTAAGCGATGTTTCTCAGGCCCCGTTTTATGCGGCGCGTATTGGCGGCGAGCTTCTGGTGACTATCCACGGCGTTATCACGAATGCAAACAGCCAGCCGCTTCGCAAAGATGGCTCGGTCATCGAGGGCCTCTATGTATGCGGCAACGATCAGGGCGGTTTTTACCCGCATAATTACCCGAGCAACTTCACGGGTATCAACGCAGGCCGCACGGCAACGTTTGGCCGCATTGCCGCAAAGCACGCTCTCGGCGTGGAGTAGGCACTTATTCACACCCCTCCCTTGAAGAGGAGGAGCCCACATGGCTCCTCCTCTTTTTAGTGCTT
>OLSL01003700.1_pt1 | contig 10485 bp, 5 predicted proteins | sample 1672511 | NCBI WGS metagenome assembly OLSL01 (sample SAMEA3136694, study PRJEB25190) | human gut metagenome | biome: human gut; feature: human-associated habitat; material: faeces | place: Austria | collected 2013
AATACGTCCACCCGGAACAATATAATCATTTACACTCTGGTGTCCGCCGAGAGCTGTCTGCACAATGGACTGCGCCGGAACGTTAGAGCAAAGACGCATGTTGGAAAGCATCTTGATTCCTTCGATATAGTCTCTTGCAATATTTTTATTTCCACTTAAGATCATCCATCCAATACGGAATCCGGCGATCATATGGGACTTGGACAGTCCGCTGAATGTCACGCAGAACAGATCCGGTGCGAGAGAAGCAATAGAAACATGCTCTTTTCCATCCATAACAAGACGGTCATAAATCTCATCAGAGAAGATGATCAGCTGGTGTTCTCTTGCGAGGTCTACAATCTGCTGCAGTACTTCCTTCGGATAAAGAGCACCGGTCGGATTGTTTGGATTGATGATAACGATCGCTTTTGTACGGTCATTGATCTTCTTACGCATATCCTCGATATCCGGATACCAGTCAGACTGCTCATCACAGATATAATGCACAGGCTTTCCACCGGCAAGTGTAGCACAAGCTGTCCAGAGCGGATAATCCGGAGACGGGATAAGAATCTCATCCCCTGTATCCAAAAGAGCAGACATCGTAAGATTGATCAGTTCACTGACACCATTTCCTGTGTAAATATCGCTCATCGTTACATTCGGCAGGTGCTTTAACTGGGCATACTGCATGATCGCTTTTCGTGCAGAGAACAGACCGGCAGAAGCAGAGTAGCCTTCGCAGTCAGAAAGCTGACGGCTCATGTCATAGATCACCTCATCCGGTGTACGGAAGCCAAACGGAGCCGGATTTCCGATATTAAGCTTCAGTACATGAGTTCCCATCTCTTCCATTCTGGCAGCCTCATCAACAACCGGACCTCTCACATCATATAATACATTATTTAACTTGGATGATTTCTTGAATTCTCTCACTTTCATACCTCCTGAATTATCTGCGGATGTCTGTATCTTATCAACATCTGACAGTGTGGAATCATTATCATTATTATTGTTTAACCAGTCAGGATCAACCTGCAGGGCATCTGCCAGAAAATGTAAGATGTCGGTACGCGGGATTGTCTTCCCACTGACATACTGGCTGACATGACTTTTCCCAAGCTTGATCCCTTTCTGCTGGGCAAGACGAACAAGATCAACCTGCTTCAGGCCTTGCTCGTTCATAGCTGCTTTTAATCTGTCTGCAAAGGTTTCCATAAAGCTCCTTTCTGGGGTTATCCTTCCGGGGGTCAGACCCCATTAATAAAGTATTAACAAAACACAAAGTTCAATTTAAAATCTGCTTCAATACAAAAAAACTCTAAAAGTTCAATTTAAAAGTTCAAAACTTTAGTCAGAGTATACCACGATAAATGAAAAAGTTCAATAATAAAATTACTGTTATAGAAAATCCGCAAAATCACGGTATCATTAAGAAAATATGATATACTAAAAGTGTTTATTACAGTAAGTGGAGGAACTTCATATTCATATTATAAACACAAAGTACAAAGAACGAAGGGAAACAGGGAAATGATTCTTGAAAATGAAAAAATAAAACAGGCATTGGAATATATAAAGGAAGAAGATCCGGCGACGACTCAGGACACGCTCAATATGTGTCAGATTCCGGCACCTTCTTATAAGGAAGAGAAAAAAGCGGAGTATATCCGGGAGCGGTTCCGGGAGATCGGGCTTAGGGATGTCAGGATTGACGCTGTTGGAAATGTGCTTGGGATCTGGCCGGGAACAGGTGAAGGACCAAGTGTAATGCTTGCAGCACACACAGACACAGTATTCCCGGAAGGGACAGATCTGACGATAAGAAAAGAAGGAAATCGTTATTATTGTCCCGGCATTAACGATGACACACATGCAGTGGCGGAGATGATTACAGTGGCGAAAGCAATGATCCATGCAGATCTTCACACAAAGGGAGACTTGATCTTCTGTGCAAATGTGTGTGAAGAAGGACTTGGAGATCTAAGGGGTGTGAAGTATCTGTTCGGATACGACAACAAAGCTTCAGAAGAATGTCCAGAGGTAGATGCATTTGTCTCGATTGATAACCAGTATACGGGCGGGGTGATCTATACGGCAACAGGAAGTCACCGTTAGGAGGTGACATTTACCGGGAGAGGCGGTCACAGTTTTCAGAACTTCGGCATTCCCAATCCAATCCATGCAATGGGACGAGCCATCGCACAGATCGCAGAATTCCAGGTTCCGGATGAGCCGAAGACGACATTTAACGTAGGCGTGATCCAGGGAGGAACTTCTGTAAATACAATTTCAGGTTCTGCATCCATGCTGGTAGACCTCCGTTCGGACAGCGAAGAAGAGCTGAACCGATTGGACAAAGAACTTCATAAAGTGATCAAACAGGCAGTGGAAGAAGAAAATGCAAGATGGGATGCTTCAAAGCCGCAGATCAAAGTGCGGATCGAAGGACGCGGTGTGAGACCGGCGGGGGCACAGCCAAAGGACTGTGCGATCGTGAAAGCAGCATTCCGGGCGGCAGAACTGCTGGGGGTTGAACCGGAGTATCGGTATGAGAGCAGTACGGATGCGAATATCCCGATCAGTATGGGAATCCCGGCAATCACTGTTGGAAGAGGTGGAGAAGAAGACGGAATCCATACCCTTCAGGAATGGTACGAGCCAAAAGAAGCATGGCTTGGACCACAGAGAGATTTGCTTCTGATGATTCTGCTTGCCGGAGCAGAAGGAGTCTGTGAGCCGGCTATAGAAAAAAGATAAAAAATCTTAAGAAAATATCAATGTCTTTTTAGGCACATTTCCTGTATACTGATGGTATGAGAGAATATTTTGTGCAGATTGTACCGGGTGTTTCGGAGATTTTTATCTTTTGCACAAAAAGAAGTAAAAATAAAATAAAGCAGGAGGGCAAACGATGCGGGGAATCAGAAAGCAGTCATCCGACACACAGAGCTCCAGTCAGCCGAAAGAAAAAAGAAGATTGGATACAAAACAGAAAAAAGGAATGTTGATCGGCGGAGGTATCTTCCTTGTGGCAGTGATCGCCCTGATTCTTGTGAAGAATCTGACAGGTGGAGGTGGAGCAGATGGAGAGAATGTTCTCTATGCGGATTCCGTCGGAATGATCACAGGGACAGGACTTGGGACACAGAACCGTTTTACAGGAGTGGTTGAAGCACAGGATACGTTGAAACTGACACTGGCAGACAACCAGAAGGTAAAACAGATCTTTGTTGAAAAAGGGCAGGAAGTAGAGCCTGGAACAAAGTTGTTTGAATACGATACAGAAGAGCTTGCCATGACATTAGATCAGGGAAAACTGGAGCTTGAGAAGATCACGAACAACATCAGCAGCCTGAATTCACAGATCGCGACACTTACAACGGAGAAGAAGAGTGCGCCGGCCAGCGAACAGCTTTCCTATACGACACAGATCCAGGAACTTCAGATGGAGATCAAGCAGGAAGAGTACAATTATAAAGTAAAAGAGCTGGAAGTAAACCGTACACAGAAGAGCCTGGAACAGTCTACAGTAACTTCTACAGTTGCCGGAATTGTACAGGAGATCAACGAACAGCAGGGAACAGACCCTTCTACAGGAGAGTCCAAACCGTTTATGAGTATCCTTTCTACAGGAAAATACAGAATCAAAGGAAAGATCAGCGAGCAGAACATCGGAGATCTGACACCGGGCACACAGGTGACGATCCGCTCCAGAGTGAATGAAGATGAGATCTGGACAGGTACAGTAGATAACGTAGACACAGAGAAGCCGGAGAACAGTTCCCAGGATTCTATGAGTTATGGTTCTGAGAACAGCGATAATCAGGCAACAAAGTATCCATTCTATGTCACATTGGATACAGTGGATGGATTGATGCTCGGACAGCATGTCTATATCGAGACAAGTACTTCACTGGAAGCAGACAAGATGTGGCTGATGCGTGACTACATTGTAGACGCAGATTCAGATCATCCATATGTATGGGTAGCAGGAGATAATGACAAGCTGGAGAAGCGTTCTGTTACACTCGGAGAGACGAACGAAGATATGGGAACCTGTGAGATCGTAGACGGACTGAAAGCTTCTGATTACATTGTATGGCCAAGCGAGGAGTGCAAAAAAGGTGCGGCTGTTGTGAAGAACGATTCAGGTACATCAGGCAGTACTTCAGATATGTCAGGAGCCGAGGGCGGTTACGAAGAACCTGTAGAAGAAAATGCAATGCAGGAAGGAGTTCCGGGAACGGAGGAGAGTGTGGATGAATAAAAAGAAAATAATAAAGATCGGCATTCCTGTGGCAGCAGGCTGTATCGTTCTTGCACTTGGAATCGGTTTCGCAGTGAAGAACAGCGGAAAGGCTGTTAAAGTAGCTCCTGTCAGCAGTTTGAATTCCGGCGGCTGGTACGATGATAGTGGGATTGCAAGTTACGGAACCGTCACAACGAACCAGAAGCAGGACATTTACGTGGATGATACTATGCCGATCACACAGGTTTACGTGAAAGCCGGGGATATGGTGAAAGTTGGAGACCGTCTTGTGGCATATGACACGACACTTTCTTCCCTGGAACTTGAGATGAAAGAAATGCAGATTCAGGGGATTGACCTGAACATTCAGAACCTGCAGAAAGAGATCACCCAGCTCAAGGGGACGAAGACCGCGAAGGCAGATACAGGGGCATCCGTCGTGCAGACAAGTGCAGATGGAGAACAGCAGCCAACTGTACAGAAGATGAGTGCTGTAAAGACAACCATTCTTAATACATCAAAAGAGGATGAGAATAAAAAACCGGATGGTGATACCTCGAAGGATGATACGACAAAAGATGATACGACAAAAGATGACAACACAAAAGACGATGCTTCGAAAGATGATAATGCGAAGGATGACACATCCAAAGATGATAATAAAAAAGACGATGTACCGTCTTCCGCAATTGAGCGTCCATTCCCTGAAGCATTAAAGGGAAAAGAGGTTTACAGTGAGATTACATTAGATTCTGTTCCTTATAATAAAGAAGACGCAGACGGAACAATGGAAAAACCGTATCGTTATCTTTGCGCACCGGGGGCAGCCGTAAATGCACCGTTTATGCTTAAAGTATTAAAAGAGGGTCAAGTGTGTGCCTTTGATGTAGTAGATAACGCAGAAGCGCCGACCAAATTCATTTCCTGCTGGATACTGGATGGAAAAACAGGACAGGTAGTCATACCGGATTCACAACCAACTCCAGACCCGGAGCCGACTCCAAATCCAGAGCCGACTCCAAATCCAGAGCCAACTCCAAATCCAGAGCCAACTCCGGAACCAGAGCCAACTCCAGAACCAGAGCCAACTCCGGAACCGGATATTTCAGAAGATCCGGTTATCCCAGACACCCCGGACCTCCCGTCAAAGGAAGAAGTGACGAAGCAAATCAAGGAGAAAGAGCAGAAGATCAAAGATCTGGATCTTTCCAGGAGATCCGCTGAACTGGAACTGAAAAAGCTGAAGAAAAAGGTCGGGGACGGCGTGATTAAAAGTACGGTAGAAGGTGTAGTCAAAGAAGCGACTGACGAAGCGTCTGCAAAGAATGAGAACAAACCGGTTGTCAGCGTTGTTGGAGAAGAAGGTTTCTATGTGACCGGAAGAGTCGGAGAGACAATGCTTGATCAGATCAAAGAAGGAATGACTGCGACTGTAATGTCCTGGCAGTCGGGAGAATCCTACGAAGCGACAGTTACAGGTGTTGGCAACTCACCGGTAAGCGATTATTCCACAGGAGAGAACCAGAATCAGTCCTTCTATCCGTTCACGCTCGTGATCCACGGAGACGCAAATCTCTCGAATGGTGAGTCTGTGAATCTGTCGATGAATGGAATTGCAGCAGGTAGTGATGGATCGATCTATCTTGAAAAAATGTTTGTCCGTGAGGAAGGAAACCGCTATTATGTCTACAAGCGGGGCGATAACGGCAGATTAACAAAACAGTATGTAGAGGTTGGCAAAAATATGTACAATTCACTGGAGATCACCTCCGGCCTCACAATGGACGACATGATCGCATTCCCTTACGGCAGAGATGTTAAAGAAGGCGCAAAGACACAGGAAGCAGATACCCTGTACGACTATTATTAAGAAGACTGAACAGTATCAAAATGAAAGAGAGTGAGGTGCCATTATGTTAGAAGACATCAGACTGGCGTTTCAGGGAATCTGGAATCATAAATTAAGATCTGCGCTCACAATGCTCGGAATCATCATAGGAATCGGTTCCATTATAGCAATTGTGTCCACGATCAAAGGAACGAATGAACAGATTAAGAAGAATCTGGTTGGTGCAGGAAATGACGCGGTAAATGTACAGCTCTATCAGGGTGACTGGCCGATCGATCTGCAGTATCAGTCACTCCCGGACGGAGTGCCGGAGATCTCAGACGAGACATTGCAGGAAGTCGTTGAACTCCCGGAAGTGGAGACAGCGTCTTTATATCATACAAGAAATGAATACGACGCAGTTTACCGCGGCGCAAAGTCATTAAGTAACAGCGTGATTCTCGGAATTGACAGAAATTATCTGGATGTTTACGGATATCAGGTGACCAAAGGAAGAGGATTAACAGACAAAGATTATTCCGAAGGACGAAAAGTAGCCTTGATAGACAAGACAACAGCGGCAAGTTTATTCGACAATGCAGATGTGATCGGAAGAACGATCGAGATCAAGGGAGAACCTTTTGTTGTCGTTGGAATGGTTGCGAAGAAAGCAGAGTCCCAGCCGGTAATCAACTCAATGGAAGATTACTACCGCTACATGTCAGATGACCAGAGTGGAAAGATCATTATTCCGGATAATGTATGGCCGGTCATCTACCAGTATGACGAACCACAGAACCTTGTCGTGCGTGCAAAAAGCACAGATGATATGACAACGGCAGGAGAGAAAGCCGCAGATATTTTAAATGCTATGCTGACAGTTTCAGATGATACCGTGAAATACAAAGGAGAAGATCTGTTAGAACAGGCAACACAGATCCAGGAGATCAGCAACTCGACAAATCAGCAGCTGATCTGGATCGCCAGTATTTCCCTGTTAGTTGGTGGAATCGGAGTTATGAATATCATGCTCGTGTCGGTTACAGAACGTACCGGCGAGATTGGATTAAAGAAGGCACTCGGAGCGAGAAAGCGCAGAATTCTGACACAGTTCCTGACAGAGGCGGCGGTGCTGACACTGCTTGGAGGAATTATAGGTGTTCTTGGAGGAATCGCACTTGCGTACATTATATCCAAAGTCTCAGCAGTTCCGGTAGCGATCAGCGGAGTTTCGATTGTGATCGCAGTGCTGTTCTCCACACTGATCGGTATTATCTTCGGACTGATCCCGTCCGTGAAAGCGGCGAACATGAATCCAATCGAGGCACTTAGACATGAATAAAAAAACAGTGGAAAAAGAAAATACTTGTTTCAATTTCCTTCCATATCTGTTATAGTATGTGTTAATTAAAAGAGTCAGGAGAATCTGAGTGGTCGGATTCTCCGTCTTTCTATGCAAAGAGAAAATAGCAATTATTAAAAGGAAAAGAGAAAAGGGGCATGTAGATTTGAGCAGCAGTACATTAGAGGGAAAGAAAAAGACAGAGAACGGAACAAAGAGGCTGATCTTCACAGCAGTATCTATCTTGCTGGAGATTGTCTTCCTTCTCTTTCTGTTCACAAAGGTAAGTGAATACGCAACCATTATTGACTGGGCAACAAGAATCGTGGCAATCTTTCTTGTGCTTGGACTTTACAGCATGGATAAGACTTCATCAATGAAAATGCCATGGATCATACTGATGCTTGCATTCCCGATTCTTGGTGTGAGTCTTTATCTTCTCGTAGGTCTGAACGGAAGCACGAAGAAGATGCGGGCAAGATATGAAGAGATTGATAAAAAACTGCTCCCATATCTTCCGGATAACAGACAGATTCTCGAATGGATGAAAGAAGAGAGTCCGCAGGCGGGGGCAATCGCTTCTTATCTGACGAATTACTCTTGTTACCCGGTTTATCAGAACACAGATGTTACATATTATGATGAGGCGATCAAAGGGCTGGATGCACAGCTGGAGGATCTTTCAAAGGCAGAAAAGTTCATCTTTATGGAGTATCATGCCATCGAAGACGAAGAGGCATGGCAACGGATCCAGACGGTACTTGAAGACCGTGTGAAAGCAGGCGTAGAAGTTCGTATCTTCTATGATGATATGGGATCGATCTGGTTTGTGAACATGGATTTTGCAACAAAACTGAAATCTTTAGGAATCAAATGCCGTGTATTTAACCCAATTCTGCCGGGACTGAATATGTTCCTGAACAATCGCGATCACCGGAAGATTACTGTGATTGATGGAAAGGTTGCTTACACAGGTGGATACAATCTGGCGAATGAGTATTTCAACATCACACATCCGTATGGAATCTGGAAAGATACCGGGATCCGTATGGAAGGAGATGCAGTCAAGTCTATGACAGTAGCATTTCTGGAAATGTGGAATGCAGCCGGAAATGTAAAGTCAAAAGAACTTGTACCGGAGAAATATGTGATCAACCATGCATACCAGGCACAACAGCGTGGTTATGTCCAGCCATATGCAGACAGTCCGCTCGATGGTGAGCAGGTAGGTGAGGAAGTATATATCAGTATGGCGAACAAAGCGGAGAAATACTGCTGGTTTATCACTCCATACCTGATTATCACAGACGAGATGACGCATGCACTCACACTGGCAGCAAAGCGTGGTGTTGATGTGCGTATCATAACACCGGGAATCCCGGACAAGAAGATGGTTTACAGTGTGACCCGTTCCTTCTATCATAATCTGGTTAAGCATGGAGTCCGTATCTATGAGTGGACACCGGGATTCTGTCATGCGAAGATGAGTGTGGCAGATGATAAAATGGCGACCTGTGGAACGATCAATCTCGATTACCGCAGCCTGTACCATCACTTTGAGAATGGATGCTTCCTGGCAGATTGCGACGCAGTGCTGGAGATCCGGGATGATCTGATCCGCACGATGGGAGAAAGCAGAGAAGTGACAGAGCAGTATAAAGAAGGAAGAAGTGCGGGCTTAAGACTCGGACAGCTGATCTTACGTCTGTTTGCGGAGCTGCTCTGATAATATCGTTTGTGGGTTGAATTTGCATTGGATTGATTGTATAATGAACTTGATTGTTGAGAAATTAACAATAGGTTTTTTATGAAATGGATGGTCTGCCGGTCAGAAGATACTGAACCCGACAGCCGGATATGACCTTTATTTTATGAAGGAGGAATCAACGATGATTACCTGGAACAATTTGGATAAGCTTACTTCTTATCAGGAACTTGAGAAGACAGAAAGTGTAGACCTCGCAGCAGTGATGGCCGGAGAGAACGGAGCAGAGCGTGTGAAGAACTACAGCGTTCCGATGGCAGAAGGATTAGCATACAATTATGCAGCGAAGAAAGTGGATGACACAGTTCTCGCAGCTCTTGAGAAACTGGCAGAAGAAGCACAGCTGACAGAGAAGTTCGAAGCACTTTACAACGGAGAAGTTGTGAACACAGGAGAGAAGCGTCTCGTACTTCACCATATGACACGCGGACAGCTCGGAGATGCTGTTGAGGCTGACGGTGTAGACAAGCGTACTTTCTATGTAGAGCAGCAGAAGAAGATTGCTGAGTTCGCGAACAAAGTACATGCTGGTGAGATCACAAACGGTGCCGGAGAGAAGTTTACAACAGTTGTTCAGATCGGTATCGGCGGAAGTGACCTCGGTCCTCGCGCAATGTACCTTGCACTTGAGAACTGGGCAAAGAAGAATGATACATTCAAGATGGAAGCAAAGTTCATCAGCAACGTTGACCCGGATGATGCGGCAGCAGTTCTGAATTCTGTAGATGTTGCTCACTCTATCTTCGTACTTGTATCCAAGTCAGGAACAACACTTGAGACTCTGACAAATGAGTCCTTTGTAAAGGATGCTCTTAAGAACGCAGGACTTGACGCATCCAAGCATATGATCGCAGTAACAAGTGAGACTTCACCACTTGCCAAGAGTGATGATTACCTTGCAGCCTTCTTCATGGATGACTATATCGGAGGACGTTTCTCATCTACATCAGCAGTTGGCGGAGCAGTACTTTCCCTCGCATTCGGACCGGAAGTATTTGCACAGTTCCTTGACGGAGCAGCAGCTGAGGATAAACTGTCCCTCAATAAGAACATCAAAGAGAACCCGGAGATGCTCGATGCATTGATCGGTGTATATGAGAGAAATGTACTCGGATACCCAAGCACAGCAGTACTTCCTTACTCTCAGGCACTGAGCCGTTTCCCTGCACATCTGCAGCAGCTGGATATGGAGTCTAACGGAAAATCCGTAAACCGCTTTGGTGAGCCGGTTGATTACGTGACAGGACCGGTTATCTTCGGAGAGCCTGGAACAAACGGACAGCACTCATTCTATCAGCTCCTTCATCAGGGAACAG
>OLSL01003701.1_pt1 | contig 10483 bp, 7 predicted proteins | sample 1672511 | NCBI WGS metagenome assembly OLSL01 (sample SAMEA3136694, study PRJEB25190) | human gut metagenome | biome: human gut; feature: human-associated habitat; material: faeces | place: Austria | collected 2013
TTACATAATATCTGAAGTCTGCATGATTTTCATTGAAAAATTCATCTGTAAACAGCTTCACATATCCCATCAATCTCTCCGATGAGATGCAGGTCTTGAATAAATCCGAAGTTTTTTCATAAGCTTCCTCAAATTCTGCTTCATAATATCTGCAGATCCAGCTGATTTCCGTGGAATCATTGGATTTCAAAATATTTGTCAGACGAAGAGAACGATTTTTCAAAATAGAATTTAATGAATCCAAACTACAATAGTGATATACGATCATACCTTTTCTCCTTCGGTAAATAGTCCATTCTTTTGCAAAATAACAATAAAACAATATTATTATATCATAAACATTTTACAAATCTGTAAACTTGAGGAAACCTTGCAATTATGCAATATTATCGGACAAATACAAAAAAGCAACAGAACAGATATATGTGATCCATTCTGCTGCTTACTCATAACTGAATAACTGTTTTGCGGTTTATTAAGTTATAATCATTCCAGAAATACAGCAACTGTGTCTTCCTGCTGTAAATCATAAAAAGTAATTGTTCTGTTTCGGATCTCAGCTTTTTTGTCTTCCCAGCTAAAGAGATCAGATATGTCTGACGGACAATTTTCAGGCAATGAGAATGATATTTTATCCGGTACGTTCTTCATAAAGGTATGAAGTACTATATATGCCTTTCCATTATCACCTATACGCAAAACTGCCTGCCAGCCATCCGGATGACGTATGCTTTTTATTTCCGTACCAAAATGATAAGACTGTCCTCTTTTTATCACAGAAGCAATCTTTTTATAAAATGCGATTCCATTATCAATGACTGCCCACTGTTCCTTATTTAACTGCCACACATCTCCTGATATGCACATTCTTCCAAGGAAAGTTGCTGCAACTGAATATGAAATCCTTTTCAGTGAATCTGTTTTTCTGATAACAGCCCAGATCTGACTCTGACGTGGCAGGATAACTCTGTGGAGATTTGCCGCAATAACCGGAATTTCCACACATTCATGTGCGTCAGAAAAAGATGCCATACTTGTAAGAGCCATATAGCCGGGCTCCAGTCTGTGTCCTCCTGATGCACAGTTTTCCAGGACAATTCCAGGTATTTCTTTTTTTACCTTCTCAACAAATTCCCTGGCTGCTACCATATTCTGCCTGAGTCCTTCTCCAATGGACTCATACCCGTCACAGCCCATTCCGACTGTGTCATTATAGTCCATTTTCATATATTCAAAACCATATTTCTTCAGGAATTCAATAACATGTTCTGTGAGATACTGGTTTACCCATGGATCTGTCATATCCCAGAATCTGCGTCTGGTGGTGGTAAGTGGTTTTCCATCTAAATGAAGCAGATGTTCTGTATTGTTATAAACCTCAGAAGCCTGTCCCACATTTTCAATCTCAAACCAGATTCCCGGCTTCAGACCGGCATTTCGGATTTCCTGTACTGTCTGTTCCAGTCCCATAGGAAACAGACTTCCCGATGGATCATAATCTCCCATGCTGATATCCCACGGAACCCCTTCTCTTTTGTACCAGCCACAGTCGATCACAAAATATGTAAATCCTTTTCCTTTTATTGTTTTCAGGATCTCACAAATATTTTCATGAGATGGATTTCCCCATGTAGTGCAGTATTCATTAAAAACGATTGGAAGATCCTGTTCACATTCCGGTCCTGCATCTGCAGCATTCTGACCTGCATCAGCAAGTCTTCTGGTAAAAAAGTCAACAGAATCTGCATGACATACCGTGATGATCGCTTCCGGAGTCAGAAAGCTCTCTCCTGGAGCTATATTTTTCATCCAGTGACCAAATTCTCTGTCAGCAAGACCTCCGCTTATCGCAAGATTCTCATCAATCCTGTATATTTCCATTTGCCAGGAAGCATTATGTGCAACCTGCATTCCCCAGAATATATGGTTACGTCTGTCTTCTACTCCAAGAAACGGGAAATAATGATTTACAGGCAAAGAGCCTGCCTGCCCGAATCTTTCACAGCGTACCGCTTCTTTTGTCCATGATACATCCAGCTGAAGTTCTTCAAGACTCTGGGAGAGAAGACGTCCCTCCTGACTCCATCTGCTCTGCAGACGATGAACCATGAGCTCTCCTGCTTCATCACCTGAGATATAAGGTGAAATTTCACTGAGAGATACACTTTCAAACATTTCCAGCTTCACAGCTTCTGCTGATTTATTCAGGAACTCACACTCAGCACGCAGTACCTTTTCCCCCTGTACATGGGAAAGCTTATGAGTAACCTGATATCCTCTGTCATCTTCCATAACTGTTATAACCGTCTGAACATTATTCTCCTCAGTAAGTTTCTGGGAAACATATTTCATCCGAATGGTACTTTCTCCATTACGAAGAGTATTTCCCGGAGCATATGCTCCATTGTACATATCACCTGCAATTTTAAGCTGTACCAGACTATCTATGGCAGTATCAGGATTGGCACATTTTTCAAGCGGCTTATCTGCCGGATACAAAAACAGCCCTACCTGTTTTTCATCATTGATCTCATAGCAGACCATCATATCATCAAACTGATATCTGTTTAAAATCTGTTTCATAAGACTTCTCCTAACATTTATTCCTATATCATCCCTTTACGGCACCAACTGTCATACCTTTGATAAAATATTTCTGTAATGCCATAAACAAAACTGCGATCGGCAGAACCGAGATCACGATAGCTGCCATAGCAGTCGTATAATCACTGCTCTGCGCTGAGAAAAGAGACTGAATCGCTACCGTAAGAGTCTTCAGCTGTTTCTTGCTGACATACAGACTTGCAAGAAGATAATCATTCCAGATCTGAAATGCCTGCATAATGATCAATGTTGCCATAGCCGGTTTCAAAAGGGGAAGTACGATCTTAAAGTATGTCTGAAATACAGAGCATCCATCTATTCTTGCCGATTCTTCCAGTTCCAGAGGAACTGTATTCATAAAGCTGGTCATCAGAAAGACTCCAAATGAAATACCTGTTGCCACATACATCAGGATAATACCATACCGGGTATTTGTAAGCTTCATTCTGTAACCGATAGTATAAATAGGAAGGAATAATGCCTGATATGGGATCAGGATTCCTACTATAAAATAAACATATGCAAACTTGAAAAACTTACGGTGACATCTTGAGATTGCCCAGGCTGTTGTACCACACAAAATTGCAAGAATCACAACACTGGCTGCTGTATAAAGCAATGTATTGACAAACGTACTTTTCATATTAAGTTTTTCAAATGCTTTTACATAATTTTCAAAATTCAGAGATTCCGGAAGAGACAGGGGACTTCCCAGATATAATTCTCTTTTTGTTTTAAATGAATAATTGAATATGATAAAAATAGGTGCCAGGAAAAATATGGCACATATGGTCATAATAACCTGGGTAATTGCAGTTGCCTTTGTATATGGCTCTTTGATTTTCTCTTCCTTTTCTTTGCTTTTTCGGAATATCATGCCTGTACCTCCTTTTTACGAAGACCTTTTACCTGGATCAGAGCTACCAGGAGCAATGCTATTACAAGCGTTACTGTCATTGCTGAGCCATAACCATACTGGCGTCCGTTAATAGCTGTTGTATAAGTTTTATAAATAACAGATGTAGAAGCACGACCCGGGCCGCCCTTTGTGGAAGCTACCAGCAGATCATAAACCTTAAGAGAACCTGTAGTAATACCTACTACACAGATTGTAATGGCAGGTGCAAGCATAGGGATTGTTACATTAAAAAATCTATGTATCGCATTTGCTCCGTCAACTTTTGCAGCTTCATATAATTCAGCCGGAACAGACTGAAGACCTGCAAGATAGATCAGCATCCAGTAACCAACCCACTGCCAGTTATTTGCTATAAGCAGACCGCCGAGTACAGTCTCTGCTTTTCCAAAAAGAAGGAAATTAAATCCGGTTCCAAGCAGATCATTAATTGCCGGAAGTACATTGGAGAACATTTTCAGCCAGACAAATCCGACTACGATCGCACTGATCAGACATGGTACGAAAAATGCTGTACGATATAATTTCTGGAAACGGATCCCACTGTCCAGGGCAACCGCAAATAAAAGAGCAAGTACGTTCTGGATAATCGTATTTCCTATTGTAAACTTAATGGTAAACCACCATGATTCCAAAAATTCTTTATCCTTAAATAATTTAATATAATTCTGTAAACCGACAAAGGTTTTTTCGGCAGTCATGCCGTCCCAGTCTGTAAGGGAATACCGGAAAGACAAAAATAAAGGGATTATCAATCCAACTGTAAAAATAATCATTCCTGGAAGTACTAAAACCAGATACTGACGAACCATACGTTTTTCTATTCCTGAACCACCTTTTTGTTTCATATTCTTTCACTCCTCAGATTCTTTACGGATTTTTAATAAGGGAGAGATTTCTCCCTCCCTTTCCAAACATATCAGTTAGCACTGCTTGAATCTACTCTGCCATCGCAGGCTTTCAGGCAGTCTTCAAGGGATTCCTGACCCTGAAGCCATGCAGCAATATCTTTTGCATTTTCTTCCTGGAATCCACCCCATACAAGCTGGTTGTTTCCAAGTGTTACATCCACGATCATATCCTCTGATGCATATTTATCTATGTCTTCCTGACTTGGATTATTAAAGGTTGGTGTAACATCTTTAAGCATGGAAGCTGTTTTTGTGTAATCAAGGATTTCTACGGCAAGATCTTTATCAGAACTCATTAAATCAAGGAAATCATTAACTGCATCCTGATGTTCTGTATTGGCACTTGTCATAATTGTGATATTTGGCTCAAAAATCAGTTTTGAATCTCCGGTCTGATTCGGGAACGGGAATATACCAAAGTCAAAGTTTTCATCAATATCAAGGAAGTTCTGGATAGACCAGGAACCTGATACCTTCATTGCAGCATCACCTAATACCATTTTCGCATCACAGTCTGTCTGCTCAGTTGAGAAAGTATCCTCAAAGGTGTTGTCATAAATTAATTTATTATAATTGAGTGCATTCTGCATATCTTCGCTGTCAGAGAAGCTTACTTCTCCTGCACGGAATTTATCGCCCCAGTCCGGAGTCTTATTAAATACGTCATTCATTGCAAACTGCATGCTCATATTTCCGATAGACCAGGTATCTACCATATGGCTGGCAAACGGAGTAATTCCTTTTTCCTTACAGTCATCAATGATTGCCTGCAGATCATCAAGTGTTTTCGGGATTTCCCATCCATTTTCTTTAAACATAGCCTTGTTATAATAAACACCCTGATACATAGCATTGTAAACCAGGCCATATGTTTTTCCATCAATGGTAACATTCTCTCTGGCTGCATCCAGACCTCTGTCAAGATAGGTACTGTCAATTTCACCAAGAACACCCTGTGGTGCATAAGTTGAAACATCCTGCGCTTTTCCGATCATAATATCAGGAAGTCCTGACTGCATATACTGCTGCATTTTGGGCTGAAAATCATTTCCCCAGTCTACACATTCCCACTCAAGGGTAATATTAGGATATTTTTCTGCAAGCGCTTCATCGATCATATCCTCAATTCCGGCATCTGTAGTGGACTGTCCTGCCAGTACTGTAAGTGTTACAGGTTCATCATCTGCTTTTACCATCACTGCAGTTCCTGTCATTGTTCCTGTGATCATTGCTGCTGCAAGTAACACGCTCATCGCTCTTTTTCTCATTTTCTTTCCTCCTTAAAAATGATCTGTTTTGTTTGATGAGTGTATTATATAAAAGAATCCTGCAGGAGTATTAGGGCTGTTTTGAAAAAACTGGTAGTAAAATATTGAACTTATTATTCAAGATTACCACTGTTCATTCTGTTTCTGTCAGCAAATTCCAGGACATCCTCCAGGGATAACTGGCCTTTTAACCATTCCTGGCATTTTTCAGCAAGATTGATCTGAAAGCTCCACACGATTTGCGAATTTCCCACAGCTGCTTCTATGATTTTATCTGATTTCACATAATCCTGTACTTCATCGCTGATACAGGTATAGCTTATCTCCTGCATATCTTTTCTCACAGAAAAAGTCTGGGTAAACTCAAGTATTTCATTCAGCAATTCTTTATCATCCATCAGCATCTGAAATATTTCATCTACCAGTTCTCCATGTTCCGTGTATGCACTTTTCATAAAAGTCATATTTGTTTCCCGGATCAGTCTGGAATTTCCTTCAGAATCAGGATATGGAAAAATACCATAGTTATATTGATTTTCTGACTGATTGGCAAACTGAAGCGACCAGCAGCCTCCCGGATACATAGCAGCCATTCCCTCGTCAAAAAGCCTGTCACTGTCTGCCTGAGACAGAGAAAGTACATTCGAAAAAGAATGACCATAAATATAGGCAATATCCTCAAAACATTTCTGTATTTCTTCAGAATCAGAAAAATTCACTCTTCCTTTTCGAAATTCCTCCCCCCAGTCAGGCGAATCCATAAAAATATTTCCGATCATTTTTCAAAGTACCATATTTCTTTTATTTCTATATATTCTTTTGCTTGCATTTCTATTTCTAATGTTTTTATCTTTTTTAGTAAATTCATTCTTGCTATTTCTGCATCTTCTATATTACTATTTGTTTTATAATCACTAAATATTTCTCCTACTTTTTTTGATTTTTCTGACATCCTTTTTCTCTCCTTTTGACTTATTGAATTGTATCATATTTTTCAAAAATATCTTTATTATAAAGAACCCCCTGATACCATGCATTATAAGGCAATCCATACAATACACCGCCTGACTTCACTGTGTCCGCAGCCTCTTCATAAAAAATATCTGTATCCTTAATTTTTACAGGAGACAAAATACCTGCATTTGTAAATCCCTCTACATCCTGAGCTTTCCCGATAATAATATCCGGCACATCTCCTGATGACAGCCTTGCCCGCATTCTGTCAAAAAAATCTTCTCCCCAGTCTACACATTCCCATTGAAGCTCAACCTGTGGAAAACGTTCTGTCACTGCATCTTCAATCATATCCTCTGTACCTGCATCAGACGTAGACTGTCCTGCAAGAATGCTGATCGTTACAGGTTTCCTGATTTCTGTATCCTCCTGACGATTTTCTGTACAGCCACCTGATATAAACATTGAAATTGCCAGTAATATCCCTGCACATTTCTTTTTTTTCAACTCTTCTGATCCTCCAGCTGATTTCTGAAATCTCTTGGACTTATGCTCATCATTTTTCTGAATACCTTATTAAAATATGTATAATCGTCGTAACCTACCATAAATGCAATCTCAGTAAGGCTGCGCTCTGTATTTCTCATATATTCAATTGCTTTTTCCATTCTTTTTCTGCAAATATAGAGCATAAGATTTTCTCCTGTTTCCTTCCTGAACATTTTGGAAAAATAAGAACTTTCAACATGGAACTGAGAAGACAGAGAGGAAAGACTGAGATTCTCTTCAAAATGCTCGTCTATATAAATCACTGCCTTCTGAATCCCGCTCTTTATAGAATCTGAGTCTGTCTGCTGATTGTTTTCCACAAAATCATCTATTACCTCGTCAAGAATCTCCTCCAGCAGTTTCATATCCATACTGTCAACTGCCTTATCTGCCATCTCCAGCATGCTCTGAGTTTCCATGATCTTAGCAGTTTCTGCCCCCTCTGTCTTTTCTTCAAAGAGAAGATTCAGGAAACGTCGTACTGTCTGCCGCACTTCCAGATAAGTCCATCCATCACTTTCACACTGATATTTTTTTACTGCAGATGGAGACTGTATCCTGATATATCCCTGCAGTTCTTTTATCTGCATATCCTGCAAGTGGTTAATAAAGAATTTCTCTTCGTCAGAGGTATTTTCTTCTGCCTGTATAAAAGCAGACTGCTGACCAAAAGAACGCTGCATCAAATTTGAAACATCCTGTACATAAGCTTCTGCAAGATTTCCCATAGAAAAGCAATGGCTGCTTGCAACTATAGTGATCGGACTTACAGTAACATTTTCAAAGTCCCGTATAATATCCTGTGCCAGTTTACATACCTCAGATATTCCCAGTTCCCCTGCGATCAGAAATTCATTGGAACGGTAAATATGATTAAAAATAAGCAGTTCAGGATTACCGCTGACTTCCTGCAAACGTTTTTTCACAGAAAAGGAAAGCAGATTCATATCATAATCATACAGTTGCATGAACTCCTGCAGGCGATGTATCTTTACAAGGATCAGCGTTCCTCCTGCAAATTCCATATGACTGTTCAGCACAAAGCCTGCACTTGAAGAAGCTGTCTTTGGATCAAGCAGCTGCGAAAATTCACGGTCCTTGATAAAGGAAGATGCCCTCTGTAATTCCTGCTGTTTCTGCAGTTCCTCTTCTTTTTTGCTCTGTCTCTGACTGATCAATTCCAGTGCCTTTGACAAAGCATTGATAAGATCTATTTTTCCAACCGGTTTCATAAGATAATGAATAGACCCTGACAAAAAAGAGTCTCTTACATATTCAAAATCATCATACCCACTGATCACAAATGTGATCATTTCCGGATATTCTGTGTGAACCTTCTTTAAAAGTTCCACTCCGTTTACATAAGGCATATTAATATCTGTGATCAGAATATCCGGTTTTTCTTCAGAAAGCCGTTCCAGTACCTCCTCTCCGTCAGAAGCCGGCTTCAGAAACTCCAGAGAATATTTCTCCCATGGTATGATCCTTGCCATCTTCTCTCTTGTCCAATATTCATCATCTGCAAATAAAACCTTATAACTTTTTACATGCATTTTGATTCTCCCCCTGTATTTTTCTTGGAATTTCCAGAAAAACAACCGTACCCTTTTCCGGTTCACTTTTAATCTTCACACCGTATGATTCACCGTATAAATACTGCATACGTTTATGTATATTAAAGATTCCAATGGAACGATTTTTCTGTTTTTCCCCGGGATCTTCCGAAAATAATTCCCGTATCTTCTCATCCGACATACCAATACCATTATCTTCTACGGAAATTAATAGATCATCCTCCCTGATCCCAGCTGAAATAATAACCTTTTTCTTTCCTTTCTGATTTTTCAGCCCATGGTTTAATGCATTTTCAACCAATGGCTGAATAGAAATCCTTGGCAATGTGTCCTGCAGAACATTATCGTCAATATGAAATTCATATTCTACCTGATTCTGCATACGCACATTCATAACATAAATATAATTTTTCAGATGGACAAGTTCTCCTGATACAGTGGAAAGAGGATTTTTCATATCCAGGCTATACCGAAACAGGCCTGCCAGAGACTGACAGAGATTACTTACCTGAATGCAGCCCTGTATTTCCGCAATACTTCCCATTGTGTCCAGTGTATTATATAAGAAATGAGGATTGATCTGCGCCTGAAGTGCCTGATACCGGGCATAATTCAGAGACATTTTGTTTTCATATTCATCAGCGATCAGCTTTTCGATCTGATCCAGCATATTGTTAAAACTCTTTCCAAGTTCTCCAACCTCATCATTTCTCAGATTTTCCATTCTAAGCTGAGTTTCACCACTCTGGATCCTTTTAACTGTTTTTGTCATCTCCTCAAGCGGCCGGCTTAATAACCGACTCACAAAATAAAAAGATATGCTGACAACAGCAAGCATGATCAATGTAATAAGTATCAGGTTTTCATTCAGGATCTTCTGATTCTTATTCAGCAGATCTCTTGGAATAAGAGTATAAGCCCCAAGATTGTACTTATCCTGATAAACTGAAAAAAACACTTTATTTTTCTCCTGTATATTCTCAAATTCCTGATCTCCTTTTTGGATCTGGTTAGAAATCTGCTCATACACATTACTGTCACTGTCCATAATATTTCCGGCAGCCAGCACAGGTCTGTCATTAAACGGCTGTAACCAGATAAATATTTCATCCTCCGAAGTGTACTTTCTCATAATTTTTTTCAGTATCTTACTGTCCACATCACAGACTACATATCCTATCTTCGAATGAATATTTACCGAATTATATACCTTCAACACAAAACGCACTATATTTTTCTCCCGGTATATATTGTAATAACTGGAAATCAGCATCTGAGTCTCATCTGAATCAACATATTCTTTTACCTTCTCTGCATTATCATCAAATAATGGATCATAAATATCTGTAGGATAATTATGTTTCGGTGTCACTGCCCGCCTGTATGTACTGATGATCCTGTGAGATTTATCATAAATATACAGAGAAACAACGCCATCTGAGGTCTGAAAATTCTCTGTGGCAATATCATAAGCAGTACGATAATACCGGTTCTGTAAGGTTGATGATTCCATTCCACTTCTCAGATCCAGAATTAATTCCTTCTCATTATAGATATCAATCAGTCCGTTCTCAATGGATTTGATAAATGTATAAATATCATCCTGCATATTCTCCATAGAACGGTAACTGTCAGACTTTGCCTGATTATAAATCAGCTCCGACGAAGTTGTCTGAAATAAATAAGTCTGTAAAAGAAGTCCCGCCA
>OLSL01003705.1_pt1 | contig 10477 bp, 8 predicted proteins | sample 1672511 | NCBI WGS metagenome assembly OLSL01 (sample SAMEA3136694, study PRJEB25190) | human gut metagenome | biome: human gut; feature: human-associated habitat; material: faeces | place: Austria | collected 2013
TTCGGGTCGCCACTAACAAAGTTGATTTTTTTTGAATCATCAATAGAAGTATTAACTTTCCGTTCATCAGGAGATTTTCGTCATGCAATACTGCACCTTGGAAAAAGAGGGCTTTCTGGGGACATTCTACGAGCGCGAAACGCCGTCGGAGAAAGCCGTCATCCTCGTGGGCGGAAGCGGCGAAAGGCGCGCCGTCAAGGTTTTGCAGCCTTGCGCGCGGAAAATCGGCATGAGCGGGCTGTCCCTCGGCGCGGCGTGTACGCTGCTGTGCGCGGATGGAAAAATCACCCGAAGTGACGCAGCGTCTGCTGGCGAAAATGATGACGATGGAAGCAAAATACCCAAAGGAGTCCAACCGTGCCTGTGCGGACAGTTGGACGAAGCTGGTTGATTTCTTCCAAACAAACATGGTGAGGAGGTGTCTGCTCTGCCAAAGGAATTGCGCAGCGCGATTTCGCGCGGGATTCTGGCACTTTTGATGGCGTCGGGACTCATCCTGACGCTTTTGTGCGTCACGGGCGAATCGTCGCTCTGGGCGCTTGCGCTGGGGACAAGCCTGCCGGTGATTGCGCTGCTGTCCATCCTGCGGATGCGCCCCGGCGGAAAAGTGCTCGCGGCGGGCATCACCGCAGCGGGCGTGATTGTATGGCTGATTGCAGGCGGCGCGGCGGACGCGGTTGAGGTCATTCGGGCGCTGCTGCTGCATTTTTCGGGGCTGACGGCGGCGCTTCCGCTTGTCGCGCGACCCTTCGCGGCGATTCTCGGCGTAACTTGCGGTTTCATCGGCTATGGGCTGACCAGCCGCCGCGTGGGCGCATATCCGGCACTGGCGACGGTGCTGCTGATGGCGCTGCTGCTCTGGCTGGGCAATCGCCCGGACGCGCTGTGGGGCTTGCTGCCCGCCATCATCCCATGCGTTGCGCTGCTGATGGTGTCCGGGTACGACGAAATTTCCGTCACGCGCGTGCTGCCGCTGACGCTTGTTGTCGTTCTGCTGAGCTTCACAGGCGTTGCCATCGGCGGCATCACCGTTCAGCCGATGAAGGAAGCAGCGGATGCCCTACGCCAGAAAATTTATGACTACCTTTTCTTCACCAGCGCGCGCGACGTGTTTTCCATTGCCTCACAGGGGTACTATCCTCAAGGGCCGACGCAGCTTGGCGGCGCGGCGACCCCCAGCGAACGCCCCGTTCTTCGCGTGAGCGGCAGCGGGCGAATTTACCTGCGTGCCGTAACCAAAAGTTCATACACAGGCAGCATGTGGATTGACGAAACAGGCGGGCGGCGCTACCTTTGGAGCAGCCCGCGCTGGCAGAATCTGCGCTCGCAGACATTCGACCTGACGCTGCCGGACGAGACAATCGCGGCGAATCTGCCGACAAAGACCGTCACCGTCACCATGCTGTCGGACAGCGCAAGCAGCCTGTTTGTGCCGCAGCGCATCCGCGAATTGTCCGTGGGCAGCGGCATCGTGCCGTATTTCAACGCGGGCAGCGAGATTTTCGCGACGCGGAATTTAACCTCCGGCGACACATGGATAGCGACGTATGTTGATTTGACCGCCGGACAGAGCGGCTTGGCGGAGCTGATTGATGCGGGCGCGCAGCTGACCGACGCCCAGTACGAGGCCATCCGCAAGCTGTACACCGGGCTGCCCGGTCACCTCGAACAGCGCCTGTTCGACTTCGCGCGCAATGCAGCCGGAAACGCCGATTCACCCTACGAAATGGCGCGCAGCATCCAGTCGTATTTGCAGGCATACTGCCGCTATTCGCTGGATATTCCCGAACAAGCGTCGAACCTCGATTTCGTTTCGACTTTCCTGCTGATGACGCGTGAGGGCTACTGCACGCACTTCGCGTCCGCCATGACGGTGCTGTGCCGCATGGTCGGGCTGCCCGCGCGGTATGTGGAAGGCTTCGTGGCGGATGTGGACGCATCAGGGCAGACGGTTGTGACCGGCACGAGCGCCCACGCGTGGACGGAAATCTACTTTCGGGGCGTGGGCTGGGTGACGTTCGACGCAACGCCGTGGACATCCACGCAGAACGCCTCGTCCGCGCCCAACCAGCCGGATGATCTGCCTACGGCCTCGGTTTCGCCGTCTCCATCGCCCTCCCCGTCGCCTTCGCCAACACCCTCGCCTTCGCCGGAGATGGATGACTCATCGGCTTCACACGAACCGACCAGCACGCCATCCCCCGCACCGTCGCCCTCGCCGGAAGCGAATCTGCCGACGAATACCCCTGAACCCGCACCTGCGCCGCCGGACAATCCACCGCCGGACGTGCCGTGGCTGCTGCTGATTCTGCTTGCGCTGATGGCGGCGGCTGGCGGGCGCATTTGGTGGACATTGCCGACCACGCGCGACAAGCAGGCGAAGGATGAAAGCGCACGCTGCATGGTATGGATGCAGGCGACGCACGATGCCCTGCGGATGGCAGGCTTGCGGCGCGGACGCAGCGAAACGCCGCAGCAGTTCTTCCAGCGCGCGGACGCAGCCGTTCACGCACAGGGCGCACTGGCCGTCGTCGGGGAAATCGAGACGCTGGCGTTCTATGCCCGCGCGGACTTGCTGCCCAGCGACGCGCAGGCGCTTCGGCAGGCGTATCAGGCGCTCTGGCAGGGCATGAAGCCGCTCTGCAAAGTGCGGCTGACGCTCTACCGGGCAGTTGTGCCGATGAAAATGCGCAACTTCACACAAAGCTAATACCAAAAACAGGGCTGCCTCGAGCGTGAAGCAGTCCTGTTTGTATTTACCTGATAGTTACGAAATTGTCTGGTCGAAGAACACGTTTTCGTCGCCCGTCGTGGTGATTCTCATCTGCACATGGACGCCCTGTTCCGTCTTTTCCACCGTCAGCGTGTCTTCCTCCACCATCTCCGGCTCGAAGATTTTCAGCGTCAGCCGACCGTCCTTCATCCCCCATGCCCCCAGCGCCGGCGTATCGGTTTTGTCGCGTGTGAAGAAGGGTTCACAGTGCACAGCGCGGTGAATCGTGTGCCACTTGCCGCGCCCGGCAGTGACGAGCAGCTGCCCCTGCACATTCCGCATTGTCAGCATATCGCCATCCAGCGTCAGGCGCATCCAGACGTTCGGCGCATCCAAGTTCAGGTATTCCGGCGGAATCGGGCTGCCGTCGTCCTCCGGCAAATCGCGTTCGTAGCGCAGATTCGCCGTCTTTTGGCGCAGTTGCTCCGTAACCTCTGGTTCATCCACAACAGCATCCGATTCGTACTTCATCAGCACCTCGTCGAAGTACGCATTCAGCACGCCGCCCATGTTCTGCGTAAGGCAGTTTGTGACCAGAATGGTGTCCGTTGCCGGATGCACGACACAGAGCTGCCCGTACATGCCGGCCGCGCGGAACGCCCCGTGCCGACACTGCCAAATCTGGTAGCCGTAGCCCTGCGCCCAGTCGCTGTTCGGGTCGTCGCCGTTGCCAATTTGCCGCCTCGTCGCCTCGCGGACATACCACTCCGGCACAAGCTGCTGCCCATTCCAGCGCCCGGATTGCATCAGCAGAATGCCGAGTTTAGCAATATCCTCCGGGTGCAGGGAAAAGCCGAAGCCGCCCGTGCAGATGCCGTTCGGATCGCGAATCCACCGCGTGCCGGTGATGCCCATCGGCGTAAGCAGTTTCTCGCGCAGGTACTCTTCAAGGTCGATGCCGCGCTGTTTGAGGGCGGCAGACAGCATATATGTAGCGCCCGTATTGTAACGGAAAGTTTCACCGGGTGCATCCGCGAACGGCTCGCGCAGGAACGCCGAAATCGCGTCATCCCACGCATTTTCCTGATGGAACGGCTCGCTTCCCTGCCCCGTTGACATCATCAGCAGATGCCGAATCGTGAGCATTTGCAGCTGCGGCGAATCGGGCGCGTTCTTCGCCTGCTCCGGGAACAAATCGACAATGCGCTCATCCAGGCGGATTTTTCCCTCGCCCGCCGCGATGCCAATCGCCATCGCCGTGAACGTTTTGCTCAAGGAATAGACAGTGCGCAGCTGCTCCTGCGTGTAGGGCGGCCAATATGCTTCGTATAGCACCTGATTATGGCGCAGCAGCATCATGCTGACAATGCTGATGTTCTCTTTTTCCAGCCGCTCCAGCAGCTTCAGGATGTTCCGGCTGTGCAGCCCCATTTCTTCCGGGGTTGTCCGCATCAGCTGATTCATGGTTTCCGCCTCCTTCAAATCGCGAAAGAACCCAAAATCGAGGGTGAGCGACATGTTTTTCTCCACGATTTCCGGCACGCGCAGCACCCCGAACCGCCACAGCAGCGGGTACACATAGCTCACGCCGCGGATATCCCCCAGCGCCTTCGGGCGGTCGGCATACCCAATTTCCCGTGCGCGCCGGAAGGCCAGACAGACGCTGCTCCACGAGAGCGTCTTGCTCTTCTCGCGCCGGTCGATGAGCAATTCGCGGTTCATCTGCCCATTCTGCCCGATTTTCAGGCAGTAGGTGAACGGCAGCCCCGTCGCGGTGCGAAACGGCAGTCCCTGACACGCCACCACCGCGCGCCAGAGTGCCTCTTCCGCGTTCTCCGACACCCCTTGCAGCGCCCGAATCGCTGCTTCGGCTTCGTTCGTCATGCGCATTTTCCTTTCGCTTCTTTTTCCCATCATAGCACATTTTCCCGTTCCGCGCAAGTTTCTTCTACTATATGCCGAAAATCAATGGGGAGAACAGCCAAAAAACAATACAGAAACAGCAAAAAGGGCTTGACAAGCGCGCAAATTGCGTGTATGATTGTCGCATAAACCGGTGACGGAGAAGAGTACCTGCTTCTCAGTCCGGCACAGGGAGTCGCTGATAGTGGGACGGCGGCGCGGACGGCAGCAGCGAATGGGCTCCGGAGGGTTTGCCCCAAGGTGGAGAGTTGGGAGAGCAAGGGCGCAGGGCGTAAGGGCGGATGCATGGAGACGTGCGGATGCGATTGCTTTCCATCAGCCGCATCGTAGGGCAGAACGGGAATCTGCACCCGTTATCATGGCAGCGCATATCAAGTGTATGCGGATGAGTGCGCTTTTCGTACAGAAAAGCGAAGCTGAGTGGCACCGCGGGAATACCGCCTCAGTCGGAAACGACTGGGGCGTTTTTTGTTCCAATAAAAAACGACGACTTAGGAAAGGAAGGTACCCCATTATGATGAAGAAGCTGACTGCCCTGCTGACTGCCCTGTTCCTCCTGCTGAGCGCGACCGCCCTTGCGGACGAGGTGATTCACATCGGCATCATCCAGTTCGCCGAACATGGTTCGCTGGACAACTGCCGCATCGGTTTCATCGAAGGTCTTGCCGAAGAAGGCTTCGTCGAGGGAGAAAACGTTGTGTTTGACGTTCAGAACGCGCAGGCGGACACCGCCATTTCTGCCCAGATTGCCGATGTGATGGCGGGCAAGTACGACATGATCTGCGCGATTGCGACCCCGGCGGCGATGGCTGCCTTCAACGCTGCGGAGGATGCGGGCATCCCGGTCATCTACACTGCCGTGTCCGACCCGGTCAGCGCGATGCTCGCCAGCGCCGACGGCAAGAACCCCGGCAACATCACCGGCACGAGCGACGCGCTGCCTGTGGAAGCCCAGCTGAAGCTCATCCGCGCACTGATGCCCGATGCAACGAAGATTGGTATCCTGCATACGACGAGCGAAACCAACAGCGACGCAACCCTCGCCCTCTACAAGGAACTTGCCCCGAACTATGGCTTTGAAATCATCGACAAGGGCATTTCCACCGGCGCTGACCTCCCGATGGCGCTTGACGCGCTGCTCCCGCAGGTGGATTGCACCACGAACCTGACCGACAACACCGTCGTCAGCTACCTTGCCGTTGTGCTGGAGAAGTCCGAAGAATATGGCAAGCCCGTGTTCGGCAGCGAAATCGAGCAGGTCATCAACGGCTGCGTCGCGTCCGAAGGTATTGAGTATACCGAATTGGGTCGCCAGACCGGCCGCATGGCGGCGCGCGTCCTGCGCGGCGAAAGCGCCGAGGATATCCCCTACGAGACCATCAGCAATTCCTACCTGTACGTCAACCCCGATGCGCTGGCGGCATACGGTCTGACCGTCCCCGCGGAACTGTCCGAACGCGCCATCGACGTGACGGCAAAGTAAACAAGGCATTTTCTCCTTTTTCCTTCCGGCTGCTTTCCCGCAGCCGGAAGGGTCTTGCATGTCCGGGCTTCCTTCCTATTATTATGCAGCTTCTTTCCCCGCAAACATCCACACAACGAGGTGACTGATTATGACGCTGAACATGCTCATCGGCATTCTGGAGCAAGGGCTCATCTATGGCATTATGGCAATGGGGCTTCTCATCACCTACCGTATTCTGGATTTTCCCGACCTGACCGTCGATAGCTCCTTCCCGCTGGGCGCGGCGGTCTCCGCCACGCTGACCCTCCAAGGCGTTGCGCCGTGGCTGACGCTGCTCATCGGCTGCGCGGCGGGCGGCATCGCCGGGCTGATTACCGGGCTGATTCACGTCAAATGCCGCGTCCGCGATTTGCTCAGCGGCATCATCACCATGACTGGGCTGTACTCCATCAACCTGCACATCGCCCAGAACAAGGCGAATCTCCCCCTCTTTGGCGGCGATACGCTCTTCCGCAACGCCTTCACGAAGTCGCTGCCCAAGGCGATTTCCCCCTACACCACGCTCATCATCATCCTCCTGATTGCGCTGATTGCGAAAATCCTCCTTGACCTCTTCCTGCGGACGAAGTGCGGTTACCTCCTGCGCGCGGCGGGCGACAACCCATCCGTCGTCACAACGCTCAGCCGCGACCAGGGCACGGTCAAAATCCTTGGTCTGATTATTGCGAATGCGCTGGTTGCGCTCGCGGGCGCGGTCATGTGCCAGCAGCAGCGTTTCTTCGACATTTCGATGGGCACAGGCACGATGGTCGCCGGGCTTGCGTCCGTCACAACCTGTTCTGATATGAGCTTCGATTGTCTCATCAAATTTAGCAGTTGCAGCTTTTTTTACAAGCTCCATAGCCTGATCAATATCGTATGTTGCTGTTCTGTCGATTAACTTAGCAGCTTCTACGTATTTCTTTCCTCTTTTCATTTAAATAGCCTCCTAGTGGTAATATCGGGAGGAACCTTCTGTTCCGGCCTCCCACGTTAACTCAATTAATCTTCTACTGTGATACCCATACTTCTTGCTGTACCAGCAATCATGCTCATAGCAGCTTCAAGGGATGCAGCATTTAAATCAGGTAACTTTGTCTCAGCAATCTTCTGAAGATCTGCCTTTGAAATTGTTGCTACCTTTGTCTTGTTTGGTACTGCTGAACCTGACTTAATCTTGCAGGCTTTCTTTAATAATACTGCAGCAGGAGGAGTTTTTGTAATGAAGCTGAAACTTCTGTCTGAATAAACAGTGATAACAACAGGAATTGTCATTCCGTCCTGATCTGCTGTTCTTGCATTAAACTCCTTTGTAAACTGAGCAATATTTACACCATGCTGACCAAGTGCTGGTCCAACTGGTGGTGCTGGTGTTGCCTTACCGGCAGCGATCTGTAACTTAATATATCCTTCTACTTTCTTCGCCATGATTGGCACCTCCTAAATTTGATGAACTCCGATTGATTAATATTCAATCTTTTTAATTTCTGTAAAGCCAATTTCAACAGGGGTCTCCCTGCCAAACATATCAACAGTAATCGTAACACTCTGCTTGTGCTCATTGATGCTCTTAATCACACCAACTGTTTTTTCCCAGGCACCGCCTGTTACGGTAACACTGTCACCCACTTCAAAATCAACCACAATCTTCGGAATATCAATTCCCAGAGATTTGATCTCACTTTCTGTAAGCGATACCGGATTGGAACCCGGACCCACGAATCCTGTAACACCTCTTGTATTTCTGACAACATACCATGTGTCATCATTCATGAACATATGGATAAGAACATAGCCCGGAAATAATTTTCTCTCAACCTGTTTCTTTGCCCCATTCTTCATCTCTACGGTGTCCTGCATAGGAACTGCGACTTCCAGAATCTGATCCTGAAGCTTTCTGTTTTCAACTGTTTTTTCGATATCAGTCTTTACTTTGTTCTCATATCCTGAGTAGGTATGCACAACATACCATTTTGCTTCTTTATCCTGTTCCTTCTCTTCCATACAATCACCTATTCCTTACACAATTATTACAACAATAAGTCAAGTAACGCCTGTATAAGTAAATCTGATACTTTTACCGCGATACCAATAAAAATTGAAACGAGGACTACAGCCGTTGTATTTCTGACAACGCTAGCTCTTTCCGGCCAGACAATCTTCTTGAACTCTGCCTTCAAAGCAGCAAATCTGCTACCCTTCTGTTTCTTGTCCGGAGACTTGTTTTCAGAAGACTTATCAGCTTTCACTGTTTTTTCTTCCAGAGTCACTTCTGTTGATACAGTTTCGCTCATATCCTTACCTCCATCCAATTACTTTGTTTCTTTGTGTAATGTGTGTGACTTACAGAATCTGCAATACTTCTTTGTTTCCATTCTGTCCGGATGTGTTTTTTTGTCTTTTGTCATGTTGTAATTACGCTGCTTGCAGTCCGTACATGCCAATGTGATCTTTACGCGCACAGCTTCCACCTCCACTAAATTTTTTTGATTTTTGTCTGTATTTTTCTGCAAAAAATTTTGCAAAAAAAAAGGACTTCTTCCAACGCTTTCCTACTATAGCACAGCTTGCGATGAAAGTCAATCCTTTTTCTTTATCTTTATCTTCATGAATACTTCCGGCAAATCGCTGTTTACTCCGAAAGCATCGTACCCTGCATCAGATGTATCCGTTAAACATCATTCCACTATATATAGAAGAAATATATGGATTTGTGAAATTACGAACCGGATTTGGATATGCGATCATTTTTTTGTTGACATATTTCATCGGATCGACCGACATATCGCCTGCTTTTTTCACCAGTGCGTTCTTCAGTGAATTTAACCGTTCCAGTCCTTCTTGCATCGTTCCTTCCTGATCCGACTGAATCAGAATCGCATCTTCTATACTGATATGTCCGTCATCTCCCACCATGAATCCCGCTGAATCAAGTCCGTCCCTGTATCTTGCGGTAATTCTTGTAATCTCATTCAGCAGTCGGTCGCCTTCCGTACCATCATCCTTATGTGCTGCCGCCATATCTATCATGGAATTATATGCATCGATTAATTCTGTTACATTCTCACGCATTGCGTCAAAATCCGGCTTCAGACTTATTTGCACCGGATTCTCCTGACCTTCCCCATTCAGGGAAATTCGGAAATTATGAATCACCACGGAATTGGAATCGGATGTATGTTCTTCCCCATTTACCAGGAATACCGCATCCGCCGGCAGTGTGTCCACCTGGTCAAGTCCCAGTTTCCGCACAATATTTCCCGCTTCACTCTTATCATTATTCTGAATCTGAAAAATCTCATCCTGTCCATTTTCCGGCATTCCGATTTCTTCCGAACGAATCTGGAGTGCTGTCTGTCCTTCTTCATTCTGCACAACCGATGCCCGCAGACCGATATCCGAACGGTTAATCAGGTTTGAAATCTGCTTCTGTACATCACTTCCGCTCTTTCCTTCTTCCACATCAAAGGAAAATTCATAGGTATATTTGCCGATTGCCAGGTCAAAAGAATAGCTTCCGGAATCAATGCTCTGTTGACCGTCCATAAAAATCCCCGTATTCACCTGACCCTTTGCCCTGCTCTTTACCTCAAGCTCAAATCCTGTACTTTCTTCATCATTTCCAAGATACACTGCATCTGCGATATTCTCATCCGAAGACTGTGCCTGTTTCTTTGTGAATGCTGCAATACTTCCATCCGCATTTGTAAGCGATGCCGCAACATTCCGGAAAGATCTCGCCGTCTCTTTGATATCGATTGCATACTTCTGGGCACTGGTAAGATTCTCAAACTTATACAAAGGAGCATGTCTGTTTACTTTCAGCATGGAAGAATAAACTTCTTTTAATTCACTGTTCTTATGAGAATCATATTTCGATACTTCCTTATTACCATAAGTAGATAAGTAATAATCATATACACTGCTTATCATAAAGACACCTCCTAATCTTAATTTTATAATATAATGATATACCATTCAGAGATGATTGTCAATTTAAAATAAGTACCAAATTTTTTATGAATCCTGTATAATTTTTTTGACAAATATTGATTTTTATACTATAATTTGTGTATAATTATGTTCTGAAAAGAACAACGTAAAAAAGCAAATTTTGAAAGGGGTCAAATACATGAATGGTTCTGACGTAAAATATATCCTCGAAAACAAACCTGTGGAATGCAGCAAATGCGGAGCTTCCTTGTTTTATAAAGGGTCTGGCAAATACATCTGCAACAGCTGCGGCAATGTGGAATACGATGATTTTGGTAAAGCGAAAAAATTTATCGACGAAAACGGAGTGTCCACCATGGGGGTGATTTCAGAAGCGACAGGAG
>OLSL01003716.1_pt1 | contig 10440 bp, 8 predicted proteins | sample 1672511 | NCBI WGS metagenome assembly OLSL01 (sample SAMEA3136694, study PRJEB25190) | human gut metagenome | biome: human gut; feature: human-associated habitat; material: faeces | place: Austria | collected 2013
TCTGCCTCACGGATCATCTTTTCTTTCTCTGCTTCTGCGCGCAGAATTGCAGACTGTTTTTCTGCCTCTGCTTCCAGAATTGCGGATTCCTTTTTACCTTCTGCTACCAGAATGGTAGATTTCTTTTCACCTTCGGCACGCAGGATCGCTTCACGGCGTTCACGCTCTGCCTTCATCTGCTTCTCCATCGCATCCTGAATTGCTGCAGGAGGAATAATGTTCTTTAATTCGACACGGTTTACCTTGATGCCCCAGGGATCAGTTGCGATATCCAGGGATGCACGCATCTTGGCATTGATCGTTTCACGGGAGGTCAGGGTCTGATCCAGTTCCAGGTCTCCGATGATGTTACGCAGGGTTGTCGCGGTCAGGTTTTCAATCGCCATGATCGGATTTGCCACACCATAACAGAACATCTTCGGATCCGTGATCTGATAAAATACAACGGTATCAATTCTCATCGTTACGTTATCTTTTGTGATAACCGGCTGCGGTGCAAAATCCACTACCTGCTCTTTCAGATCCACTCTTCTTGCCACACGGTCAAAAATCGGAATCTTAAAGTGAAGTCCGGTTCCCCATGTTGCCTGATATGCCCCCAGTCTTTCAATAACCAATGCCTGCGCCTGTCTGACTACCTTTACACAGGAAATCACCACGCAGATAATAATCACTAATAAAATCAATCCAAAAATCATACTCTACTCCTCTCTGGCATGCACGATCAGTTTCACGCCCTGAATACCATTTACTACAACAACTGTGTTCTTTAGAATCTTTCCGTCCGGCTCATCCGTCTTAGCCGACCATATCTGACCGCAGATCTCTACCTGCCCTTTTGCCTTTATCGTATCAATATCTTCTGTCACCAGTGCATGCTGTCCGATCAGACTCTCTGCGTTCGTCTTCTGCCTCTCCTGATTGAAGAACTTCACCGCGATCGGTCTTGTCAGAATCAGAAGCAGAATGGAAACTATAACAAATACTCCGATCTGCACTCCCAGCCCAAAACCGACAAGTCCTGCACAGAATGCGATCAGTGCTCCTCCTGCGAACCAGATCGTGGTAAGTCCCATTGTCGCAATTTCAATGATCAACAGTACAATGAATATTGCCAGCCAATAGATCACTCTCATAAGCCGTCCCCTCTTTTCCGTATATATTATTTCTTGTTCACTATATTACTATACTCTGATAAAGAAAGCAATTTTCTTCTGTAAAATGAGTGGATTGTATCTCATTTAATTACACTTTCCTTCTCTGTCTTGCGGCTTCGAACATCAACACCGAAGAAGCGATTGCCGCATTCAATGACTCTACCTGTCCAAGCATCGGGATCTTGACATAGCAGTCTGCCATGTCTGCGATCTTGCGTCTCAGGCCATTCCCCTCGTTCCCAATCAGGAATGCACATGGATTCGTCAGGTCTTCCTCATCATAGGAATTCGTTCCTTCCAGATGTGCAGCATAAGTGGTGATACCTTTGTCTTTTAAATCCTGTATTCCTTTGCCAAGATCTTCCACATATACGAACGGCATGCGGTATATCGATCCCATCGTTGAGCGGATTGTCTTCGGATTATAGACATCGACGCATTCTCTGTCCATGAGGATGCCGGTCACGCCGGCTCCTTCTGCTGTACGCAGGATGGTTCCAAGATTGCCCGGATCCTGCAGATGGTCTAATACCATGATCAGCGGGCATTTTGCCGAAGTCAGTTCATTGATTTCATGGTTCATCTGTTCCACCACGCACAGGATTCCCTGAGGGGTCTTAGTATCTGATGCATGGGCGAATACAGTATCTGTCAGTTCTTCCACTCTTACTTTAGAGTCTTTCAGGACTTCTTTTACGGTATCTTTTTCTTTTTTGTAAAAGGATTCGGATACATAGACTTCTTTTAACTTGTCGAGCGGCACTTCCCTGAACATACGGATTCCTTCTACCAGGAAGATGCTTTCTTCGTCTCTTAATTTTCTCTTCTTCTTTAAATTCACCAGACGTTTGATTCTGGCATTGGATGTGCTTGTGATCATATATGTTGTTCCTCGTGTTTCTTATTTATTTACATTATCATATCATATCCTCCATTGAATAAAAACCCCCGGAGGTGTACCAGACCTCCGGGGATGTTTTTGCATCTCAAAATATTTTGCTACATTTTTACTTACACCTTAAACCGATACCCAACACCCCATATCGTCTCGATATACTGCGGGTTGGATGTATCTACTTCTACTTTCTCACGGATTTTCTTGATATGCACCGTTACCGTTGCGATATCCCCGATGGACTCCATATCCCAGATCTCCCGGAATAACTCTTCTTTCGAATATACGTGGTTCGGATGGCTCGCAAGGAATGTCAGCAGATCGAATTCCTTCGTCGTAAATGTACGTTCTTCTCCGTTCACCCACACACGTCTTGCAGTTGTATCAATCTTCAGTCCTCTGATCTCGATCACTTTATTCTTCTCTGCCGCACTTCCGGTCAGACGGTCGTATCTTGCCAGATGCGCTTTTACTCTCGCCACCAGTTCACTTGGACTAAACGGCTTTGTCATATAATCATCCGCACCGAGTCCCAGTCCCCTGATCTTATCGATATCATCTTTCTTCGCAGATACCATCACGATCGGTGTATTCTTCACATCACGCACCTGACGGCAGATATCGAATCCGTCCGTTCCCGGCAGCATCAGATCCAGGATCAGAAGATCATAATCTTCGTTCAGTGCTTTCTGAAGTCCTGTATCTCCGTCATTTGCAACCTCTACGGTGAACCCGCTCAGTTCCAGATAATCCCGTTCCAAATCTGCAATTGCTTCTTCGTCTTCTACTATTAATATCTTACTCATTGACTGGTACCTCCTGATACTTTCTTAGTACAAAATACATTGTCGTTCCGGTCTCTTCTCTGCTTGTTGCCCAGATCTTACCGCCGTGTTCTTCTACAATCTTCTTTACTACAGACAAACCGATTCCACTTCCTCCGGTGGAAGAATTTCTCGATGCGTCGGTACGGTAAAACCGGTCAAAGATATTCGGCAGGTCTTTTGCCGCAATTCCTTTTCCGTTGTCTTCCAGTTCAATCTGTACAAAATCTCCTACATCTTTGACACGCAGATTGATCATTCCCTTTGGTTTGTCCATATATTTCAACGAATTGTTGACAATATTGTGAATCACACGTTTTACCTGCTCCGGGTCTGCAATGATCCGTACATTCTTCTCTACATAATTAAAATAACCAAATCCTACATTCTGTGCTGCCAGTTCAACCGACAGGTCATCCGCACAGTCGTTGAAATATTCATTCGCCGACACGATATTAAAATTGTAAGGGATCTTATTCGTATCGATCTTAGAATATAATGTCAGCTCATTGATCAGCGTATTCATCTCTGTCGCTTTATTGTAGATTGTTCTGACATACCGGTCTATCTTCTCCGGTGTATCTGCAACACCATCTATAATTCCTTCGGCATAACCTTTGATCGTTGTCACAGGTGTCTTCAGATCATGTGAAATGTTACTTATCAGTTCTTTACTTTCTTTGTCATATTTCAATTTTTCTTCGGCACTTTCCTTCAGGCGTCCTCTCATCTCTTCCAGGCTCTGGCAGAGTTTTCCAAGTTCATCGTCAGCCTCCGGTTTCAACTCAAAATCCAGATTCCCATCCTTGATATTCTGCGCCGCTGTCTGCATCTTGCCGATCGGCCCCATAACCGCACGGTAAATCCATATAATAAGAGCTGCCGAAGTAAGTATCAGTATCACTACAATTCCAATCAGGATTTCGCAGAAAAACTGTCCAACCTCCGGAATTACATTGGATACATCTGACACAATGAACGCACTTCCCTTATTGCCGTCATCATATCTGAAATCTACCTGTTTTACCAATGCTTCTGCATCTCCGCCAAGATAAATTCCGTTCTCCGATGTTGTATCTGTATCTCCATATTCCGGCAATTGTTCAATCACCGCTTTTACACGATCATCATCGCTGCCCGTATATACGATTGTTCCGTCTTTTCTCACCAGCAGGTATGCATTCTTATTCTCCAGTTTTTTATTAAACTGATCCAGTTCTGTCGCATCTTCCATCTCAGATGCCTGCTCTGACATATCCTTCAGTTCATGATACGGCTTCTCCGTAACACGTGCAAGTACCTGCATGGAATTCGTAAAATCAGAAATCGTCGTTCCTGTAATCCCATAATTCTTCTCCACCACTCCGATCTGATAGCGGCATACCATTGAAACCATCATGGCTGCCATAAGAACCGGTATAATGATAATCGTAAAAAATGCTATAACTAATCGCGTTTTCAGCTTCATGTATCTGTCCTCCACTAAAAAAAATTATAGCATGAAAAATGGGTGCTTCACACCAAAGCACCCATAAACTTTTATAAAATTTCTATAAATATTTTTTCAGATCTTCTACTTTGTCCAGTTTCTCCCATGGAAGATCAATATCTGTACGTCCGAAATGTCCGTAAGCCGCTGTCTGTTTGTAGATTGGTCTTCTAAGATCAAGCATCTGAATGATTCCTGCCGGGCGGAGATCAAAATTCTCACGAACGATCTCTACCAGTTTATCATCTTCTACTGCACCTGTTCCGAATGTATCTACCATGATAGATGTCGGATGTGCTACACCGATTGCATAAGACAACTGAATCTCACATTTCTTAGCAAGTCCTGCAGCAACAATATTCTTGGCAACGTAACGTGCTGCATAAGCGGCAGAACGGTCAACCTTTGTACAGTCTTTTCCAGAGAAAGCCCCGCCGCCGTGACGTGCCATTCCACCATAAGTATCTACGATGATCTTACGTCCTGTAAGTCCACTGTCTCCGTGTGGTCCGCCGATTACAAAACGTCCTGTCGGGTTGATGAAGAACTTTGTCTTCTCATCTACCATGCCCTCCGGAATGATTGCATCGAATACATATTTCTTAATATCTTTATGGATCTGATCCTGTGTCACTTCCGGATCATGCTGTGTCGAAAGTACGACTGCATCCAGACGTGCCGGAACACCATTCTCATCATATTCAACCGTAACCTGTGTCTTTCCATCCGGTCTTAAGTACGGAAGTGTTCCGTTCTTTCTTACTTCTGTAAGCTTTCTTGAGAGCTTGTGTGCAAGTGCGATCGGGTATGGCATATATTCCGGTGTCTCATCAGAAGCATAACCAAACATCATTCCCTGATCTCCGGCTCCGATCGCATCGATCTCTTCTTCAGACATTGTATGTTCTTTTGCTTCCAGCGCTTTATCAACACCCATAGCAATATCAGCCGACTGCTCATCGATTGCTGTAATCACACCGCAAGTCTCTGCATCGAATCCGAATTTTCCTCTTGTATATCCGATTTCTTTGATCGTGTCACGTACGATCTTCTGGATATCAACGTATGCATTCGTTGTGATCTCACCCATAACAAGTACCATACCTGTTGTAGTTGCTGTCTCGCATGCGACACGGCTCATTGGATCCTGTGCCATCAATGCATCCAAAATGGCATCAGAAATCTGATCACACATTTTATCCGGATGTCCCTCTGTTACTGATTCTGACGTAAATAATCTTCTTTCCACGTTCTTCTCTCCTTTTTTCTTAAAACATTCCTGCATTCTTTCTCCCAGGATTGCCGGCAGTTTTTTGTAGATTTCCCTGTTTTACCGAACTGAAAAACCGTCCACTTACATAAGTGGACGGTTTGATATCTTCATAAACCAATCCTCTTATTGTTCGATCACTCGCTCAGGCTGGCACCTTCCATATATGGGGTTGCCGCAGTTTCATAGATCCTTTGTATCTCCACTGCTCTGAATAAGAGAAAGTTTGCTTTTATTATATTTCTGGTACGACTAAGACTTTACTCTATTTTACACATACTGTCAATAGACATACCTAAGAAAATGTATCATCTAGCCTACTTTTAATTTGAACTTCTGAATCGCTTTTTCAGAATCTACTCTTTCGATGATTCCACCAATGCTGCGAAGTTTCTCTTCGAATCTTTCATATCCTCTCTGGATATATACGATATCGTCTACGATTGTGATTCCGTCAGCTGCTAGACCAGCTATACAGAGTGCTGCTCCTGCACGAAGATCCGGTGCGCTCACTCTGGCTCCCGAAAATTCTGTCACGCCTTCAATCGTTGCAGAATTACCTTCTACTTTCACATTTGCACCCATTCTTGCAAGCTCATCCAGATATTTGAAACGGTTTTCAAAAATACTCTCTGTAATGATACTTGTCCCCTTACATAAAGCCAGTGTTACGCCGATCTGCGGCTGCATATCTGTCGGGAATCCAGGATACGGAAGGGTCTTCACATGTGTGCTTGTAAGATCTCCTTTTGATACGACACGTACAGCATCATCGAATTCTTCCACTTCACATCCGATTTCTACCAGTTTTGCGATCGTAGCCTCCAGATGCTTCGGAATAACATTCAGTACCGTTACATCTCCCTTTGTTGCTGCTGCTGCGAACATGAATGTTCCTGCTTCGATCTGATCCGGGATCACAGAATATTCTGTTCTGTGAAGGCGCTGTACACCACGGATCTTGATCACATCTGTACCTGCTCCCCTGATGTTGGCTCCCATGCTGTTCAGGAAGTTCGCAACATCTACAACATGTGGCTCTTTTGCAACATTTTCCAGAATGGTAAGTCCTTCTGCCATAGCTGCTGCCATCATAACGTTAATCGTTGCTCCAACACTTACCACGTCGAAATAAATATGCTTTCCGACAAGACGGTCTGCCTCTGCAACGATCTTGCCATGTTCAATATCTACATCTGCACCTAACGCACGGAATCCTTTGAGATGCTGGTCGATTGGTCTGCTTCCGATATTACATCCTCCCGGAAGTGCAACTTCGGCACGTTTATACTTTCCAAGTAATGCGCCAAGAAGATAATAGGAAGCACGGATCTTCTTAATATAATCATACTCAATATCTACGTTCTTGATACTGGCTCCATTAATCTTTACTGTATGACGGTCGACACGGTGTACCTTCGCTCCAATCCCCTCGATTGCATCGATCAGTACGTTAATGTCATTCACATCTGGTAAGTTATCGATTAATACGGTCTCATCTGTCATAATTGCTGCTGCAAGAATTGCAAGTGCCGCGTTCTTGGCACCGCCGATTTCCACTTCTCCCACAAGCGGATGACCGCCCTTAATAATATACTGTTCCATTAATTACACCTCATTAATATTTATATGAATCTCTAATTACAATAAATCTTTTGTTCAATATTTATAACTATCTCAAATTGTACATAAATTTCTGCATCACAATATAACCCCAAAAGGGTTCGCGCCTATTATAGCACAAATTTCTCAATTGTAAAATATTTTTTACAGTTATGTAATTTTATTGTAACATATTTCAATTGTTCTATCTATACTTGTGCACTTTTACTCCCCTAATGCATCTAATACCGATTCAATCGTATCTTCCAGCTTCTGATTATCTTCACACACTGTAATATCTGCATACTTTTCAAAAAGCTTTACTCTTTCATCATACAGATCTTTGAGCGTCTGTCCGTCACGCAGTACCACTCCACGGCCTTTGGCGTTTTTAAGTCTGCTGTTTATTGTCTCAAAGGATGCCTGTAAATATACGACTTTGCCGATTTCTTTATAATGTTTCATCGCATTTTCACAATATACTACACTGCCTCCCGGCGAGATAACGGTACGTTCCGCTTTCACCTGTGCATTGACCCGGTCTTCTACTTTCAGGAAGCCATCCGGTCCAACGTCAGCAATAATATCTTTCAGAAGTTTTCCTTCTGATTCCTGGATCAGAATATCCGTGTCTACAAATCTGTATCCCAGTCTCTTTGCAATTACCACACCAACTGTACTTTTCCCGACTGCCGGCATTCCGATAAAAATAATGTTATTATCTGCCACGATGTGCCCTCCTGTATGTTATGTTCTGACTTTTTCATCTGAAAACATTCATTTATCACCGCACAGTATAACATACAAGAGGGCGAAGTGGAAGTTTTTTTCCAGATGCCCTCTTGTAGATCAATATATTTTTTTACGTATCTCTCTATGTTCCACACGTCTCCTGCAAAGTTCCTGATATGTCATAACCTCGATCAGATCCATAAGCCAGGCACCCGGGTTCTCTTCTTCCTTCTTCGCCTTATCATAGATCCTGCGGCACATCAGACGAAGCTGCAGGCGGTCCGGATATTCATCATACATCATACTTCCATCATATTCCATTCTGTCACATTCCTCTTCCATATAAGGAAGTACTCTCTTCGCCGTATCCGGGTAAATGCTTTTCATATAGTCATAGTCTCTTCTCGCATTCCGGTCATCATTATACAGCAGCGGAACCGGATAAGCCATATAGAACGGTAATTTGTTCTCCATAATCCTGATTGCTCCTTGGCGGTTCTATCTGTATTAAGATATGCACGGGGACATCAATCGGTGAATGAGAAACTATCTCTTCTAATTGAATGTTATCTCATATTTTTCAATATTAACGGTTGCCGCTTCATCACTAGTAAATATAATTTCATTTGCTTCCAATGGCGTAGGAATGACCACACTTGCCGTCTGCTCTCCATCATTAATAAATAATTCTACAGAATATCTGTCCATGATAAAATGTAGTTTCGGCGCATGATGTTTTTCCGCAATTTCTATCTTTCTCACACAGACAACATCTGCATTTACACCACTGTAGGTCCGGTCAATTTCAATCTGATGTTTTTCCGGATAATATGTAAATGTTGTTGTATATTCTTCATTATGTGCCACATCTACCTTGAACTCCCGGCCTTCTACATTCGTAAGTTCTACCGTCATGTCAATCACCCGGCCATTGATACCATCCAAAGACATCTGTCCGCTAATTTTCTGTTCTGTATAGATGATTGGATTTTTCTTATACTTTTCCAGTTCTCTCACCGGACTTTGCCAGATTTTCCCATCTTTGATTTTTAATTCTCTTGGGAGTGTCATCATTCCCTGCCATTTCTGTCCTTTTGTCATGACACGTGCATCCCACGACTTCATCCATGCGACCATGATCCGCCTGCCATCCGGAAGTTCTGTTGTCTGTGGTGCATAAAAGTCCAGTCCATAATCTAGGCTTCTCTTTTTCTCCCATGCAAAATCCGATATTTCTTTTTCTGCATCTCCAATAATATAAATGGAATTATGACCGTTATGAAATTCGTACTTTTGAGCATGCATATTCTGCGGAGAACAAATGATTACAGGATATCCGTCTACTTCCAGATAATCCGGACACTCTAACATATCTCCATTCTTTCCGTCATTTCTCAAAAGGACTTTTTCATACCGCCAGTTTTTATAGTCCTCACTGCTAAATAAGACTATTTGCCCACAATTTTCCTCATAGCGATTGCCTACAACGCAATAATATCTGCCATCCTTTTTCCATATCTTCGGATCACGGAAGTCTTTTCTGTCAAATTTCTCCGGCATGATATCCCCTTTTATAACTGGATTATCCTGCCATTTTTCATAAGTCTTCCCATCTCCAATGGCAATGCACTGATTCTGGATTTCTTTTCCGTCTTTCTGGCTTACTCCTGTATAAAGCAGCACATGCTTTCCATCAGCTTCTACTGCACTTCCCGAGAAACATCCAATGTGATCATAATCCTGATCAGGTGCCATAGCTACCGGATATACTTCCCATTTTACCAGATCTTCGGTCACTTGATGCCCCCAGTGCATCGGTCCCCATTCTGTTTTATATGGATAGAACTGATAGAATAAATGTACTTTTCCCTGATATACAGAGAAACCATTCGGGTCATTCATCCATCCTGTTTCCGGTGTCACATGGAATAATGATTTTTCTTTTTCATCTATGTGATTCTGTCTGATATATTCATTGGCTTTTTCAAGCATACGTTCTTCCTCTTTTATTCTAAATTATTCTGCTCCGATCACCTGCTCTGTTTCCTTATCAAAGAAATGCATCTTATGTGGCATAAAGGTAAATTCCACCTCATCTCCCACCTGGCTTACTTCATATTTTGATACTCTTGCAATCGTTACGCTTCCTCCGAAGTCAAAATACAGATTATTCTCATTTCCCATAATCTCCGTATTGTCAATAACTGCTTTCTGATGACTTCCATAGACATCCAGATTAGTTGTATCAAACTTGATATCTTCTCCTCTGATTCCCATGATAACTTCTGAGTATCCCGCAATACGATTGGCGATTGCTTCCGGAAGTTCAATCTTATTTCCATCTTTGAAGATCAGATTTCTTCCGTCTATTTTTACATCATAGAAGTTCATCTGCGGAGAGCCGATAAATCCTGCCACAAATTTATTCACCGGATGTTCGTACAGATCCATCGGTTTTCCAACCTGCTGGA
>OLSL01003720.1_pt1 | contig 10429 bp, 8 predicted proteins | sample 1672511 | NCBI WGS metagenome assembly OLSL01 (sample SAMEA3136694, study PRJEB25190) | human gut metagenome | biome: human gut; feature: human-associated habitat; material: faeces | place: Austria | collected 2013
GGTTCTCTTTTGGTGTCAAAAGAGAACATCCCCGGCTCTTACTTTCCCACGCAGAAACGTTCAAACACCTGTTCGATCACAGCTTCCGAGGCGTTCTCACCGGTCAGGTCGCACAGGGCGGCCAGTGCGTCGTCCACACAGACGGAAACGGCATCCAGCCCAAAGCCGCCTGCGGCAGCATCCAGTGCACCGGCCACAGCGTCCCGCGCACGCAGTGCGGCGGAAAGCTGACGCTGGCCGGACAGACTGGCGGCATGGGGATCGATCTGGCTGGTACCCAGCAGGCGGGCCACCGCAGCGGAGATCACCTTGCGGCTCTCCTCCTCCTGACAGCACACCGGCAGCACCATGGCAAAGCAGGGTGCTATCAACTCTGCGTCAAATTGCGTTGGTTTATCCTCTTTGTTGATAAGTGCAATGGCTGGACGGCCTGTGCAACGCTGTGCAAGCTCCAGATCTTCCCGCGTGGGCGGCTCAGAGCCATCGAACACAGCCAGGATCAGGCCTGCCTCCTCCAGCTTTTTCCAACTGCGGCGGATGCCCTCGGCTTCAATGGCATCTTCAGTCTCGCGCAGACCGGCGGTATCGAACAGATTCAGCTGGATATCCCCCAGCTGTACCGCCTGCTCCACCACGTCACGGGTGGTGCCAGCCACCGGCGTGACGATGGCCCTGTCGAACCCGGCCAGCAGGTTGAGCAGTGTGGATTTGCCCGCATTTGGTCTGCCCACAATGGCGCAGTCCACACCTTCGCGCAGGACGGTATCCGCCTGATAATTATGGATCAACTCGTCCAGCTCTGCCTTTACCCCACTCAGTACGCGGTGCAGATGGTCACCGTCCAGCTCCGGCACATCCTCTTCGGGAAAATCCACCCATGCGGCAAGGTGAGCCTGAATGGCGGTAAGCGCTTCCTTCTGGGCACTGATCTTCTTTGCCAGCGCACCGCCCAGCGCGGCATTGGCCAGCGCGGCACCCTGACGGCCATCCGCCGAGATCAGATCCATCACCGCTTCGGCCTGCGTCAGACCCAGCTTGCCGTTCAGGAACGCGCGGCGGGTGTACTCGCCGGGCGCGGCAGGCTGAGCACCGGCAGCAAGACAGGCTTCCACCAGACGGCGGGCCACGGCGCTGCCGCCATGGCAGGAAAGCTCCACCACGTCCTCGCCGGTATAGCTGTGGGGCGCGCGGAAAAACAGGGCCACCCCCTCATCAAAGGCTTCGTCCCCTTCCCGGAATGTGCCGTACATGGCGGTGTAGCCTTTGGCATTCTCCACCTTTTTTGCGGCGTTGGCCGGGCGGAACACCCGGGCTGCTATGGGATAGCTCTCCGCACCGGAGAGCCGCACGACGGCAATGCCGCCTGCGCCCGGTGCTGTTGCAATTGCTGCAATGGTCGCTTCCTGCATGGTTTTTTCTGGCTTCCTTTCCGCGCCCGGTCTGGCCGCTTGCTCCCATCTGCCCACAGCAGCGAGACCAATACAGTTTCATTGTACCACGAAATGCTGCGGAATGGTACTGTTTTTTCAACCAATTCCCGGGAAACGGTTGAAAATCCGCCCGTTTCTCACGCAAAAAAGGGACTTTCCGTCCCAACACGGAAAGCCCCTCTTTACAGGAAACTGATTTTTAGAACTTGGCGATATCTGCCGTGGTGATGGCCTTGCCGGGCAGCGTGCGTGCATCGGCATTCTCATTCAGGGCCAGCTTGCCCTCGCGCAGCAGCTGCACAGCCTTCTGGTGATCGGCGGCCTTCCAGTTGTTGCCCACGATCTTCCAGTTGTTGTTCACGTGCGGCTCGATGGTGCCGCCCTTTACGGTGCGGATGTACTCGCCCAGCAGCTCGCGGATGCCGCCCACATCGCCGCGCACATCGATCTCCAGCAGCTTGGGCAGATCCTCACCGGGCAGGAAGATGTCCGCAGCCGTCAGCAGCTGGGTGGTGGCACGGTAGTTGTTCACTGCCACCACAAAGGTGTCGGTGTCCTTCACGGCCTTGCCGTTCGGCCACTTGAGGTTCTTGATGCGGTGGCCCGGCTCCTTGGAGACGTCCAGCTCATAATTGACGCCCTCAAAAGCATCGTACAGGTAGTAGCGCACCGAGGGGTCAAAGGCGATGGTCACTTCATCCGGCTTCCATGTCTTGAAGAAGGCTGCGGACCACTCCATAAAGCGGCGCAGCTGCTCGCCGGTCATCTGCAGCTTGTACAGGGTGTTCTGGTAGGTGTAGATGCTGGCCATATCGCACTTGCGGATGGTGCCCGCGCGCATCTGGGAGGTCATGGAGGTCAGGGCGGTAGCAGAGACCTGCGCACCGGTGTAGTACATCTGCACTTCGTTGATGAAGTCCAGCAGCGCGGTATCCTGCACCATGGCCTGCGGCAGGCAGTCGATCTCGTTTTCGGGGGCCAGATCGCCGCCCTTCAGCTCGCCGATGGGGGTAACAGCGTCTTCCTTGGCGCGGGTGTCGTAAGAAGCCAGCAGAGCAGTCAGCTCCGGATCGGGCTCGTACTCCTTGATCTGCAGGTTCTCCGAGGTGCGGTTCACGACCTTCCACTTGCCGTCCAGCTGGCGCTCCAGATAGACGTGGATCTCGGACAGGGTGGCACCGGCGTTCTTGTTCTCCACCACCAGCACGTTGTTGATCATCATGTTGGGGATGCTCCTGTGGCCGTGGCCGCCCACGATGACGTCGAACTCGGGGCAGGCATTTGCCAGATCGGTGACGCCGGAGCCATAGACACCGTACTCGTTCTCGGTATCCATGTGCATGACGCCGATCAGAACATCCACCTGATCCTTGATCTTATCGATGATCTTGCGGCTCTCGTCCACAGGGTTGGTGACCTTCCAGCCCTCCAGATTCTTGGCATCCCAGCGGATGATGTTGGGGGTGACCATGCCAATGACACCGATCTTGACGGTGCCCTTCTTAATGATGGTGTAGCCATCGGCCAGCGGGGTGCCGTCCGGTGCGTAAACGTTGCCGGTGAGCACCTTGGCCTTCTGCTGTCCCATGACCTTTTTCAGCACATCCATGCCGTAGTTGTACTCATGGTTGCCGGTGGTCCAGATATCATAGCCGATGGCATTCATGGCAGCGACCATAGGGTGCAGGTCATCCTTCAGGAACAGCTCTGCGGAGTTGGCCTGAATGGTATCGCCTGCATCCACCACCAGCGTGTTCCGGGTGCGGCACTGCTTGATGGCGGTCGCCTGCTGGGCCACACTGCCGGAAGCATCTGCCTTGTTGGCGGCGTAGTCCCAGGGATCGAACTTGCCGTGGGTGTCGCTGGTGGCAAGGATCTGCAGATCCATGCTCCACAGGGACTTGATGTCACAGGCGGCTGCAGAGGGTGCCATGCAGCTGGCGGCTGCGATGGTTGCGGATGCCCCTGCACCACGCAGGAAGCTGCGGCGGGAGATCTTGTTCTGAGCCATAGTTGATTACCTCTCTTTTCATCATTCTGTCTGTTCTTCACGAACAGAACGCTCTTGACTACAGTATAAATCCTTGACCAATTGTTTTACAATTGCCATTTGAGAGAAAGATTTCGGTAAAAAACAGGCAGTTTCTCCAAATTTTGAGAAGAATGACTTTTGACAGGCTCCGTATACCGCAGCTGCTGCCCGACCCGAAACCAGCTTGGCGTCAGATTTTGGTAAAATCCTTTTTTGCGTGAAAAAAGGTCTCCGGAAAATCCGCAGATCTTCCGGAGACCCTGATTGCAAAAATAATTCCGCAAAAATTACAGCTCGATCTTGCCAAAGCTGAAATCGGCAAAATCATCCACCCGCTCGGTGCGCTTGGGTGCCACCGGTGCGGCATTCTCGGCATCGCGTGGTGCATAGGTGCGCTCCGGCACGCCGGAAGGCCGCGGGCCGCGGGGTGCACCATTGCGGCTGCCACGGTAACCGCCGCGGTTTCCATTGTGGTCGCCATGCTCAGAACGGTTCCCGCCGCGATAGCCGCCATTGCGGCTGCCGCCGGGACGACGGCCATTGCCGCGTCCGCCGCGGGGACGGCGCTCGCCATAGGTGTTCTCGGTCTGTGCATCGGGTGCGGTGGAGTAGATGACCACACGGCGGTCACGGCCTTCGCCCTTGCTCTCGCTGCGCACGCCCTCCATCTTGCTGATGGCAGAGTGGATGATGCGGCGCTCGTAGGGGTTCATGGGCTCCATGGCAAAGCTGCGGCCGGTCTTGCGCACCTTGGCACCAATGCGCTGTGCCAGTGCGGTCAGGTCGCTCTCGCGCTTGTCGCGGTAGCCGGCAACGTCCAGACCCAGCTTGATGTAATCGCCCTCCAGACGGTTTGCCACAAGGCTTGCCAGATAGGACAGGCTCTCCATGGTCTCGCCACGGCGGCCGATGAGGGCACCCAGCTTTTCACCGTCCAGACGGATGATGGTGGCTTCGCCCTTCTGCACGGCGCTGAAGGTCACGTTCTCCACGCCCATCAGAGTGATGACCTCCCGCAGATAGTCCACAGCGGCCTTCACCTTGGCGTTTTCTTCGATGACGATGGGCTCTTCCACCTCTTCTGTCTCCTCGGCAGCTTCGGCGGGCTGCTCTGCGGCGGGAGCGGCAGGCTCTGCCACAGCAGCGGGAACTTCCTCTGCCACGGGAGCAGTCTCCTGCACGGGGGCGGCAGTCTCAACAGGCTGCTCTGCCACCGGCTTTGCGGGTGCAGCGGCGGGGGCATCCGGCAGTTCCACGCTCACGCGCACCTTGGCGGGGGTGGTCTTTAAGCCCAGAAAACCGGTCTTCTGGGGCATTTCCAGCACTTCATAGCTGACATTCAGATCGTCGGCCTGCACGCCCAGCAGGGCGCAGGCTTTGGCGCGGGCTTCGTCCACCGTCTTGCCGGTGGATTCCTGTGTACGGATCATAACCGTTTACCTCCCTTGTTACTGTTTATCCTGCTTGTCAAGCTCGCTCAGCGGCACGGTGCGCTCATCCTTGTAGCGCTCGGCGTCCAGCTGACGGGCATACTCCAGCCGGCGCTTGTTCATCTCGCTGGCGGAAAGGTTCTTTTCCACGCTCTTGCCGGTCTTGGGGTCGGTCACCGTGATGGTGGTGTTCTTCACGCCGCGCTTTTCCTGCTTGCGCTTGGCGGCGATCTCCGCTTCCACTTCCTTGCGCATCTTCTCGGGGTCGTAGAACTTGCGCATGACCTGGGTCTGTGCGGTCATGACGATGTTGGAAATGACGTAGTACAGAGAGAATGCCAGCGGGTAGGTAAAGCAGAAGAACAGGTACATCAGCGGCATCATATACATGGTCAGCTTCATGCTGCCCTGCATCTGCTGGCCGCTGGCCTTCATGCTGATATGGGTGGACAGGAGCATGGTGATGACCGACAGCAGCGGCAGCACGATGTCCAGAGAAAGTCCCAGCTTCGGGATGCGGGTCAGGTCGATGCCAAAGAAGTTCATGTGCTGGCTGAACTCGGTGATGGTAGCGATCTGCTGTGCGGTAAAGCAGCCCAGCACGCCGCTGTTGCCGGCAACCACCTCGGCGATGATGTTGGTATCGCGGGTGATGGCGGTAAAGGAGATGCCGGCGGCGGTCAAGGCCTCACCTGCACTGGCCAGTGCAGCGGCGCTGATGTGGAAAATGCGCTCCAGCGGGTTATACACCACGCCGATAACGCCGAACATGACCAAAAAGTTCAGCAGCATGGGCAGGCAGCCGGCGGTGGGCTTGTAGCCAAAGTCCTGCTGCAGCTTCATCAGCTCAGCCTGCTGCTTTTCGGGCTTGTCCTTGTACTTGGTCTGGATCTCCGCGATCATGGGCTGGAAAGCAGACATTTTCGCCATGCTCTTCTGCTGGCTGGTCTGCAGGGGGATCTTGACGAGGTTGATGAGCAGGGTAAAGAGGATGATGTCCCAGCCGTAGTTCGGCAGCAGCTTGTAGATCCACTCCATGACATAGCCGAGAGGACCGCTCAGGATGTAAAAGAAGTTCATACCTTTGTCCATTCTGCCCCGGCTGTGGCCCGGGACGCATTATTTTTTTATCGTAGGACACGCCGCCCACAGTGCAGCGCGTCATAAGAAGCTTTATTATCTAAAATGGCCGCCGCTTTGCTCTGGCCATAAATAGCGGAAATAAAATTTTAATTTCGCAAATCGAAAAAATCTGCGGATTTTTTCGATTTGCATTTTCACCGGAGAGGGTCGTAACGAAAAACGGCATTTGCCGCTGTCGGCTGTGGCCGTCGCGCAGCGACTTCAAACCGGCGGAACACAAAAAATCCTCTAGCGCAGCGGCTTGGATTTTTTGTATGGAGCCCAACCGCTTTGGGGTCACCAGGGGCGAGCAGCCCCTGGTTCGTGCCTCCCGCGCTTCGAAAGTAGCGGAGACCTTGCCGCGCTAAACACGCGGCATTTGCTTTGCAAACCGGTCTGCGGCTTAAAAGCCCCACTGGGGCTTTCATGCCCTGCGGGCACCGCCGTCCTTTCTGGTACTCTTTTGTGCGCGCAAAAGAGTACATACCCGGCGGCGATGTATTTTGCAAAAAGCATTAAATTTTAAACACGCGACTACGCTCTGCGCAGGAAACCTCTATTTTTCCACCTTTCGCTTGTGCCGTGTGCAAAACAGCTTTGCGGGCTGTAGGTTGCGGGCGGGGCTTTGCCAGCGGCCGGGCGGCGGCACGGGGTCGTATCCCCACTTGCCCAAGGGATTACACCGGGCAATGCGCCATGCGCCCAGCAAAATGCCTTTTACACAGCCATGGGTCAGAATGGCCTGCATGGTGTAGTTGCTGCAGCTGGGCGAAAACCGGCAGCTGCGGCCGATCCATGGGCTGAGAGTGTACTGGTAGATGCGGATGGGCACGCACAATGCCCTGCGGCAGAGCATTTGCAGCCGGTTCACGCGTGGGACTCCGGCTTTTGCTTGCGGGCAGGGGGCACGGTGGCGGGCGGCTTTGCGTCCGGGCGCTTGGCCTTATCCGGCAAACCGGCCTGGGCAAACAGCTTTGCCACAACGCTGCTCAGCTGCCAGCTTTTCAGCTTGGGGGTCATGCCCCGGGCCACGAAGATCAGGTCGTAGCCGCCGATATTGTGATCCAGATGCTCGTCAATCGCAGCCTTCATCACGCGGCGGGCGCGGTTGCGCTGCACGGCGTGGCCTATTTTTTTGGTGGCGGTCAGGCCCACCCGGGTGTTGCGGCCCCGGGTCTTGAGCACATACAGTACCAGTGCCGGGTTCACATAGGACTTGCCGCGGGCGTACACACGGCCAAACTCGCTGTTGCGGCGGATCGGACGATAACGCATAACGTCGGCACCTCCTTTCGTCCGGGTGCACATGGGTGCACTCTTTAGCCAGTATATCAAAAATTTTTGCAGTTTAAAAGCCCATCCGGGCATTTTTACGAAAAAACTTTTGACGGGTAAAAAAATAAGACCGCCAATGGGATATCAGCGGTCTTTTGTGCGCATATTCATTTCTGCGCCGGATCTCACCTGCAAGGTTTAAGATCAGACAGTCAGGCTCTTGCGGCCCTTTGCACGGCGAGCATTGATGACCTTACGGCCGTTCTTGGTGCTCATGCGGGTCAGAAAGCCATGAACTTCCTTGCGCTGACGCTTCTTGGGCTGAAAAGTTCTCTTCATGGTTGTATCCTCCGTAAAAACTTATCCCCGGTATGGGGTCTTGATCGGTCCCAGATTGGGGACAGGCTTGCAATTCAACAGTATATCGCATAGTATGACGTTCTGTCAAGCATTTTTTGCAGTTTTCTGCAAACTTTTTTCTGATTTTTCTGTTAAAAGCTTTTCAACTTTTTCACCATTTTGCTGTGGAAAACTTTTTTCTACCAGATATTGTGGTCTTTTTGGCGTTTTTCCACAAGGCTGCTGTACCATCTTATTTTATGTATTATAAATTACATTATAGTAATATAGACGCAGGGAGATTTTTGTGGTATACTAACGTGGTATCAGCAGCATTGTTGAAAACTTCGACCGATTCAATGGAGTGGATGTTTTATGGATTCTTTCAAGGACGTTTTAGAGGCCGCCCAGGCATACTGCAAAACGCAGATGGCCGAGCCGACCTATAATCTCTACATCGACGGACTTGAGCCCATCAGCTTTGAGGACTCGAGCCATATCACCCTGTCGGTGCGCAACGATTTTATCTGCAAGATCGTCACCGACCGCTACCTCGGCCTGCTGAAAGAGGCCTTTAAGACCGTGCTGGGCTTTGACGTGGACATCACGCTGGTGGTGCCCAGCACCCCGCCCCATGAGGTGGTGCTGGCCCAGCAGTACGAGGCAAACCCCGCCTCGCCCCAGGGCAATTACGAGTTCACCTTCGAGAACTTCATCAAGGGTCCCTCCAACCAGTTTGCGTTTGCTGCGGCGCAGGCGGTTGCGGCCAACCCCTCCGGGGCCTATAACCCGCTGTTCATCTACGGCGGCTCCGGTCTGGGCAAGACCCATCTGCTCACGGCCATCCAGACCGAGATCAAGCGCACCCACCCCGATTTCGTCATCATGTACGTTACCTGCGAGCAGTTCACCAATGAGCTGATCGCCGCCATCCGCGCCGGCAGCACCGAGGACTTCCGCATGAAGTACCGCGTGGCAGACCTGCTGCTGGTGGACGATATCCAGTTCATCGCCGGCAAGGAGTCCACCCAGGAGGAGTTTTTCCACACCTTCAACTCCCTGCACGATGCCCACAAGCAGATCGTGATCGCCTCTGATCGCCCGGCCAAGGAGATCAAGAGCCTGGAGGAGCGCCTGCGCACCCGCTTTGAGTGGGGCCTGACCGCCGATGTCCAGCCGCCTGATTTCGAGACCCGCGTGGCCATCGTCAAGCGCAAGGCCGAGCTGCTCCACCTGGATCTGCCCGAGGACGTGGCGGAATTCATCGCCAACCACCTGAAAAACAACATCCGCCAGCTGGAGGGCGCAGTGAAAAAGCTGAACGCCTACTACATGCTGGAGGGCATCCAGCCTGTCATCAGCGTGGCACAGAATGCCATCAAGGACATCCTCAACGAGACCCAGCCCGTGCCCGTGACCATCGAGAAGATCGTGGGCGAGGTCTCTCGCACCTTCAACGTCTCCCCTGCTGACATCCGGGGCACCAAGCGGAACGCCAACGTTGCATCCGCCCGACGCGTGGCGATCTATATCCTACGCGAAGTCACCGGCATGAGCATGGAGGAGATCGGCCGGGAGTTCTCGGGCCGTGACCACTCCACCATCGTCTACTCCCTCAAGACCATGGAGCGGGACATGAAGAACGACCAGCACCTGCGGGAGACCGTCAGCGACATCATCAAGAACGTCAAGGCCTGACGGGAAAGCGGGGGCAAAAGTCATACTCTCATAAGGGATAAAACCCCAAATATGGGGAGAAATGCAGGGGAATCCGGGAAAACAGAACAAGATATTGTGTTCAGACGACAAAGTTCTCCACTCTTTCCACCGAGTTTTCAACATTCAACTTCTGTTTTGCACACCCGCCGTGGAAAGAAAAGCAGCTCCAGCCCTTTCCACAAGCCTTTCACACTGCATTCACAATCCGGTGGAAAACCACGGAGCCGCACCATTCCACACATTTTCCGACTTTTCCACATCTTCCCCAGCCCCTACTACGAATACTACAACAAGTTCAATATAGATTTGGAGGGTTTGTCCCTGTTTTATGGGAGAAAGAACCTCAAAACTTGAATCCAAAATAAGGAGAGACGCGCAATTGAACATCATCTGTGATAAGACCCTGCTGAGTGCAGCCATTGACGGCGTTTCCAAAGCTGTTACCCTGCGCTCCACCATCCCGGTACTGGAGGGTATCCTGCTGAAAGCCGAAGGCTTCCAGCTCACCCTGACCGGCTACGACCTGGAAATGGGCATCGTGACCACCATTGATGCCAATGTCAAAGAGCCCGGCGAGGTGGTGCTGAACGCCAAGCTGCTCAGCAGCATGGTCAGCCGGATGCCTTCCGGCCAGATCAACATCCAATCTGCCGAAAACGGAAAAACCACCATCCAGAGCGGTGTGGCACAGTTCGAGATCCAATCTATGAACCCCACCGATTTCCCCGAGCTGCCCAATACCGGGGCCGAGGAGACTCTGAACATCAAGACCGGCGTGCTCCGTGATATGATCGAGCGCACCCTGTACGCCGTCAGTCAGGATGAGAAAAAACCTGCACATACCGGTGAATTATTTGAGATCTCGCCGGATAAGCTGACCGTTGTTGCGCTGGACGGCTACCGTCTGGCCATTGTGGAACGGCCGGTGGAAGCCATAAAAGAGATCCGTATCATCGTACCCAGCAAGACCATGAACGAGGTCTCCCACCTGCTGGCCAACGACGACGAGGAGACCGTGCACATCTCCGCCAACCGCCGCTATGTGGTGTTCACCACCGCCGGTTACACCATCATGAGCCGCC
>OLSL01003752.1_pt1 | contig 10337 bp, 9 predicted proteins | sample 1672511 | NCBI WGS metagenome assembly OLSL01 (sample SAMEA3136694, study PRJEB25190) | human gut metagenome | biome: human gut; feature: human-associated habitat; material: faeces | place: Austria | collected 2013
TTAATTTATATTTTAAGATATATTAAATAATTTTGATTAAACTGCAAAAAAAATTTATTAAAAAGAAAGATTTTTATAAAATGAGTCTTCTATCTCATCTTCCCTCATTGATTTCAGTGCTTCCTCCATATTGTCTTCGGAAGCATTTCTCAACCATCTCAAATATTCTTTTTCACTATCCACAGCCTGTTTATTCCTCCCATTTTCTATAAAGCTTGTTCTCAGCAAACCACCTTAATCATTTTTCCTTTCCCATGCATCTTCATCCCCTCAACTCCAGCTGGCACGAATATACAATCTCCCTTAAAAAACGGCAACTCACTGTCTTCGTCTTTAAATATTACACCACAGCCATCTATGCATAACAACACTTGAAAAGAAGTACTATCTGTATGATACTCCACCAACTGTCGGCATTGTTCTGTATTAATAATTAAACGCTCCACTTGAAAATATCGGCATCTGCATAATAATTCAGAAGCACATCCACGTTGGTAATTCAGCACCCTAAGCGACTGTCCTGGTGCAGTACTACTGCAAAGCTTCACAACATCCAGTGCTTTCTCTATATGCAACGGTCTCTTTTTCCCATTCTTAGCAACACGGTCATAATCATACATTCGATATGTAAGATTGGAATTTTCCTGAATTTCCGCGATCAAACTTCCAGCCCCTATAGCATGCACTGTTCCAGCTTCAATAAAAAAGGTATCATTTTTATGCACTGGAACTTTTTGCAAATACTTTTCTACCTCTCCCTTTTCTATACTTTCTTTCAGCTGATTCTTTTCCATATCCTGATTAAATCCATATACCAGAGATGCATCTTTAGATGCATCCAGAACATACCACATCTCTGTTTTTCCTCTGGAACCATTTTCATGTACTTTGGCATATGCGTCATCGGGATGTACCTGGACAGAAAGATCTTTCTTTGCATCAATAAATTTAATCAGCACCGGAAGTTCCCCAGCTTCTAACTGCTCTTTTGTGCAACATTTTAAAGGATGGGTTCCCAGATACTCTGGATGTTCTTTTAGCACATCTTTTAAAGTCATTCCTGCAAACTCCCCAGATTCTACCACACTTAATCCATCCGGGTGTGTCGAACATTCCCAGGTTTCTGCTAATGGATTTAACCTACTTTCTTTTCCAAATTCTGTTTTTAATAGCTGACCACCCCAAAGATAATCTTTTCCTGCCGGTTTTAAAAGAAAGGGCATCTCTAAATGAAATGCCCTGTTTGCTGTCTCAAATTTCAAGCTCGTATTTCTGTTTATCATATACACTAATCTCCCTGCCAAGCTGAACTTCAATTACCTGCAGTTTACTGTCTGCAATAATAGTGTGCCGACAGCCCGCTGCCATAGTCACTACATCTCCCGTTTTTACTTTCTGCTCCATTCCATCAACAATGGTTCTGCCCTCCCCAGAAAGTACAGACCATATTTCATCCCGGTTGGAATGACTGTGATAATTCATACGATGTCCTGGATTCAAAGTAACTTTTATGGTCATTCCCTCTTCATCCACATCCAGCACACGAAAACTGCCCCAGGATTTCTCCGCAAACATAATCTGCTGATCAATACTATCCACATAAGGTTTTATATAACTTGACTGATCCTTATCCGACACCAGGATTCCATCCGGACCAGCAGAAACAACTACATTTTTCAATCCCACACAAAGGACCGGAACTTTCAGTTCATTTACCACATGTACATTTTCACAGGTATCGCTTAAAATAGCTTCGCCTACACTGGTATCATGCATAGCTTCTGTCAATGTATTCCAGGTTCCCAGATCTTTCCACTGTCCATGATAACGCAGCACTTCAATCTGCTTCTCATGTTCCACCACTGCATAATCAAAACTGATTTTTTCCAAAGTACTGTATTTTTCAAACAAATCATCATAATCTTTAAAGTCAATCAGTTCATGAGCTCTTTGAAGTACATATCCAAGTCTGAATGCAAATACTCCGCCATTCCACAAAGCCCCCTGTGATATATACTTTTTCGCTGTTTCTTCATTTGGTTTCTCTTTAAAAACATCAACCTGACTGATTTCTTCTTGTGTTTTCGGAATAATATAGCCGTATTTTTCACTTGGATATGTGGGCTCAATTCCCATGAGAACCAGATTCGCAACGCTTTTTTCTGCCATCTCCCCAAGTAGTTTTAAACCTTTGAAATAAGAATCTTCCACATAAGGATCTACCCGAGACACTACCACAGATTCTGTCTCTTTGATTCTTTTTACATCACGAAGATATGCCGCAGCCAACACAATTGCCGGAAAAGTATCTCTTCTGCACGGCTCTACTGAAATCCCCACATTGTCTCCCAATTGATTATGAATTGCAGAAACCTGAGATTTCGATGTGGCAATTGTTACCGTAGCTTCTGGATCTACCTTTCTTATCTGGCCATAAACTCTCTGCACCATAGAATGATATTTACCATTTTCATCCTTGAAAATCTGAATAAACTGCTTAGATCTGATATCATTAGACAAAGGCCATAGTCTTTTTCCTGATCCACCTGATAACAAAACAATGTTCATACGCTATTACTCCTGTCATCTCTCAGCACGCATAGGATTATTTAAGAAATCCTCATAAGCCATCTTAATGCCATCCTCTAATTCTGTCTTATACGACCATCCAAGAGCTGCACTCTTTGATACATCCAAAAGCTTTCTGGGAGTTCCATTTGGCTTTGTTTTATCCCATAGGATTTCTCCTTCATAGCCAATCACTTTTGCCACAAGTTCTGTCAGTTCTTTAATGGTTAATTCCTTACCGGTTCCAGCATTGACAGTCTCATTTCCGCTATAATTGTTCATGAGAAATACGCAAAGATTTGCCAGATCATCCACATACAAAAACTCACGCAACGGACTTCCATCGCCCCAGCAGATTACATAAGGCAAGCCCTGTTCCTTTGCTTCATGAAAACGCCGGATTAAAGCAGGGAGAACATGACTATGTGTAGGATGATAATTGTCATTTGGTCCGTAAAGATTTGTGGGCATAACTGAAATATAATCAGTTCCATATTGGCGATTAAGAAACTCGCAATACTTAAGCCCGGAAATCTTTGCCAACGCATATGCTTCATTTGTCTTTTCCAATTCAGAAGTAAGCAGACACTTTTCCTTCATTGGCTGAGGTGCCATTCTTGGATAAATACAGGAAGAACCAAGAAATTCCAGTTTCTTACATCCATTTTTCCATGCAGAATGAATTACATTCATTTCCAGGATCATATTATCATACATAAAATCTGCCAACGCGCTCTGATTTGCAACAATTCCACCAACTTTAGCTGCTGCCAGAAAAACATACTCTGGTTTTTCCTGTTCAAAAAACTCTTCTACCTCGTTCTGTCTGCAAAGATCAAGTTCTTTATGTGTACGGGTTATAATATTATGATAGCCCTGTCTTTCTAGTTCACGAACAACTGCAGAACCTACCATTCCCCGATGACCAGCTACATATATTTTTGCATCTTTTTCCATCATTTTTCCATTACCAGCTTTCTCTTCTATTACTCAAATTATTGCATTTTTGCTTCCTGTTTTGCCAGTTCACGATCATGTTCTGCCATAATGTGTACCAGTTCTTCATAACTTGTTTTCTGCGGATTCCATCCCAGAACAGTTTTTGCCTTTGTTGGATCTCCCCAAAGATTATCTACATCTGTCGGGCGGAACCACTGTGGATTCACACATACCAGCATTTTTCCAGTAGCCGCATCATAACCTTTTTCCTCGATGCCACTGCCTTCCCAACGAACTTTAATTCCGTTTGCTTCAAAGGCTTTCTCTGTAAAATCACGTACTGTGTGCTGTTCTCCTGTTGCAATCACGAAGTCATCCGGTTTATCCTGCTGCAGGATCAGCCACATACATTCTACATAATCCTTTGCATATCCCCAGTCGCGAAGAGAATCCAGATTTCCAAGTTCCAGATGATCCTGAAGACCCTCTGCAATTCTTCCTGCTGCCAGAGTAATTTTTCTGGTTACAAAATTTTCTCCCCTGCGCTCGGATTCATGGTTGAAAAGAATTCCATTTACAGCAAACATTCCGTATGCTTCTCTATATTCTTTTGTGATCCAGAAGCCATACTGCTTCGCTACTGCATAGGGACTGTACGGATGAAAAGGAGTGTTCTCCCTCTGTGGAACTTCTTCTACTTTTCCATATAATTCAGAAGTGGATGCCTGATAGATTTTTGTCTTTTTCGTAAGTCCGAGAATTCTTACAGCTTCCAGAATACGAAGAACTCCAAGCGCATCTACATCTCCCGAATATTCCGGAACATCGAAAGAAACCTGCACATGTGACTGGGCTGCCAGATTGTAAATTTCATCAGGCTGGACAATATTGATTATTCGAATTAATGAAGATGAATCAGACAGATCTCCATCATGTAATGTAATTTTATTTTCTTTCAAAAGATGATCAATTCTTTCTGTATTAGAAATAGATGCTCTTCTGACAATTCCATGAACCTCGTATCCCTTGTCAAAAAGCAATTCTGCAAGAAAAGATCCATCCTGTCCTGTAATTCCTGTAATCAGTGCTTTTTTCATAATCTCCTCCAAATGTTTTTCCATTTATTAACTTTCCATATCATAACGGAAAATCCAGACTGATTTAAGTGTATATCTTGTCATATTCTAGCATTATATTGCCTTTTTTGTTATAATATTAACAGATTACTAATTAAGGGGAAAAATATGGATAATTCATTATTTTACGGAGATCTTGCTACTTCAAAGCGTGTTATTTATACACCTTCCAAATTTGCGCACTCACAGCTCATTCATCTTCAGGAAATCGGCGAACTCCAGGCACAAAAGCCGCACATCAGTCAGCGTGAAAACCTGTCTTCCTTTTTATTTTTTATAGTAACTTCTGGTTCCGGAAGTCTGATTTATGGAAATAAAGAATATAAACTTCACACTGGCGACTGTATCTTTATTGACTGCCACAAGGCCTACTCTCATCTTACTTCCGCCAATGACCTTTGGTCTCTTAAATGGATTCATTTTTATGGACCAAACATGACAGCAATTTATGAAAAATACGCCTCCCGCGGCGGTCTTCCCTGTTTTCATACTGTAAAAGGTCAGGCGTATACCAATATCTATCACGATATTTTCACTCTTACTGATTCAAACTCTACCAGCCGTGATATGAAAATATATGAAAAACTGGTAGGTCTGCTGACTCTCCTTATGGAAGAATCACATAACCAGATAAAGCCGTTTTCTGATAATAATAAAAAAAGGAATTTGCAGAATATAAAAGAATATATCGACACTCACTATGCCGATAAAATCACACTTGAACAGCTCTCGTCAAAATACTATATCAACAAATATTATCTAACCCGAAGCTTCAAAGACCAGTTTGGATTACCTGTCAACAGCTATCTGATCCAGGTACGTGTCACACATGCAAAGCAGCTGCTTCGTTTTACAGAACTGTCTATAGAAAAAATAGGCCAGGAATGTGGCATGAATGATGCAAATTATTTTTCACGAATATTCAAGAAAATAGAGGGAATAGCTCCTGGAGAGTATCGAAAAATGTGGAAAATGTGAGAACTTTTCAAGTGGACGCTATGCTGTATTTATGTTAATATACTACTATATTATCTTAATATTCATCAGCAAACTTCACAGCAGCATATTAAAAAAGGGTGATTCTATGGCAAAACTGCGAGCGGATAAACGAAATTATAAAAAAGCATTTACAACACACGCCAACTCTTATGACAACTGGAATATTGGAAGTCCTAACAGTCAGCGTCTGCTTCTTTGTTACTGTGTCGAATGTGGTTTAAAATGTCTGATTATGCAGAACGATAACATATATACAATTTCCCAGGCAAACGAAGACACAGCGAAAGCTCTTGGTTCACACGATTTTAGAGCTCTACTTAAGAAAGTTAATCAAGCCGGCAACTATAAATTCAAACAGTTTCCAACGGAATACGGCGATAATGTAGGCCCTTCTGATTATCATCAGCTATGCAGATATTCAATTGCCCCCGCTGATCAGAAGATTACATATTTAGAAGAATTTGATAACACTCTCATTCAAATTAAAGAGTGGTTAAAAGAGGTGGTATAGACTATGAAATTTTATACATGGAAAGATATTGACCGTTATATTCTAATACATCGCAAAGATTGGCAAAATACGTTAAATAATATTGAAGTATATCCAGATGAAATTATTCTATATCCTAAATCAGATCTATCGGACCAGCCATACTCAGTATTACTTAATCTCTTTCCCAAAAATATAACACCAGATCATTCTGCATTAAAGCTGGATCGTCCCAATGCCTTTTTATCTATTTCCTATGAATATGAATCTATCCAGCCAGTAGACAATACCATGCCTTTATTTAAAAAAGCGATTTATGAAGCCTCTGTATATCCTGCCCATGATTTAAAAGAACTCAAGTGTCCAGTAATTGCTTTTCATTCTTATAAAGGCGGTGTAGGTCGCACCCTCTCCCTGATTGCCTACACCCAGGCTTGGACAAATCTCCAGGAAGATCCACAAAACAATAAACTTCTGATCATCGACTCTGATCTTGAAGCACCAGGTCTCACTTTGATTCAGGGAAACTTAAATGAAACTGCGTTCAGCTATCTGGATCTGTTAACTTTAGTCCAAGACAACAACAGCGTAGAAGAAATTGTATCCACTGCTGAAACCTTAATGGGAACACTCACCTTACCTATTGAAACCAGTCAACAGCGAGTGGAACATTTCTTTCTGCCCACTTATCGCTACGAGCAGCAATTATTCGATCTGTACGCGAGTCCACAAACTATTACCGCAAGCCGAAACAAAGAGTATTTTCTGGCAGAAGTTTTATCTGAATTAGCAAATAAAGTTGGCGCAGCTGCTGTTCTTGTAGATTTACGTGCTGGTATAAGTGAATATTCCGCACCGCTGTTACTTGACCCAAGAGTCAAAAAATATTGCGTTACATCAACCTCATTACAATCCATTATGGGAACCCGCCAGGTTTTAAATTTTATTTCCAAAGGTCTGGAAATAAAGGAAGACACTCTGCTTCCCACAGTTTTTTTAAGTATGATTCCTGAAGTCTTTTCCACTGCTGAAAAAGACAAAATAAAAGAAAACCTGATAAGCTGTTTTCAAACAACCGAAACAACTGAAGAGCTTTTGGATAATATGATTGTTGAACTTCCATTTGCCAGCGAACTGATACATCTGACAAATCTGCGCCAGATTTTATCTGTTTTAAAAGACAGGGATATGTATTCTGAAATAGAGAAATTAACTATGCAACATTACCAACCAGAAAAAACAGATAAAATATATTATACGGAAGATGAACATAAAACTATTTTAAAACAAATTTATAATTTTGCCGAAAATCAGATTACAGCGGAAGCAAATGGTGCCGAAGAGCTACTGTTAACAGAGCCAATCAAAAATCTTTGTACCCGTTTCAACAATCAGGTTCCTACGGCCGTCGTTCAGGGAGCAAAGGGATCAGGAAAAACATTTTTATATCGTCAGTTAATAGAGAAAGGAAATTGGAACTCCTTTTGCGCTGAAATAAACAATAAACGAGTCGAAAATGGCAATGGCTTCTTTGTTCCAGTTTTAGCTCCGCAGAATATTTCCAAACTCAGGCCAGTTCTAACAGAGTGCATCAATCAATTTAATGCAATGCTTCCTTGTGCTGAGGTTTCCCAATCTGTTTACAATGAGAATGCCTATAAACTGGATCTTAATTCAGCAAAAGAAATTGACTGGATGAATTTTTGGGAACAATTATTTGTGAGCTCAATTAACAAAGAATTCAGCTGCCTTGCTCAGCTTAACGAAGAATTAAAAACAGATCAAAAAACAATTGTATTTTTAATCGATGGGCTCGAAGAAATATTGAAATTAGTTTCTTCCAATAAGAATCAGCAAAAAGCTATAGAAGTGTTATGCCAGGGTGTTTTGAATACAATTGCTGCCAGATATGAAAATATTGGACTTATCATTTTCCTTAGAAGTGATATGGCACAAAATGCAATTACTGTTAACTATGAACAGTTTAAACAAGCATTCAATTATGCTGAATTAAAATGGTCTTCTGATGAAGCATTGAAGCTGGCAGTCTGGCTGGTAAGTCATGCCGTGGCAGATTTTTATCAGGAACCTGTTCCTGTTGAAAATGCCTCACAGGAAGTGATTGAGCAATATCTTGAAAAACTTTGGGGATTAAAACTGGGTAGAAAAGAATCTAATGAAGCCTATTCCTCCCGCTGGATATTAGCTGCCCTTTCTGATTTTAATGGACAATTGCAGGCACGGGATATTATCCGTTTTCTAAAATATGCTTCAAAATATAATGGAAAAAAACCGCCTTATAATGACAGGATCTTAATGCCTGCCGAAATCCGCAATGCGGTGTCGAATTGTTCCAAAGATAAGATTACAGAAATTAAAGCAGAATATGAAAATCTAAAACCAATTTTTGAGAAACTTGAGAATCTACCATTTGATAAAAAGACACTTCCTATGAATCTGGAAGAAGATGCGCTTACAGCTACAGAAGAAAAATCCATGATTCAGTCAGGCTACCTGACACGAGACGGAGAAAAACTCTATTTACCAGAAATCATACGTCATGCTCTTGGATTTCGATATGAAAGAGGGGCAAGACCCAGAGTACTGTCTTTACTTCTTAAACATTAAGAAATCAGAAGCTGCGCGAGCTTGCTCGCGACAGCTTCGGGTTTGTCAAGTAATCCGAGCTGCTCATCCGCTGACAACGAATTTTCTGTTAGTGCAGTGTACTTACTGGCTTTAATATTTTCTACAACTCGTGACATTATAGCAGAACTAGAATATGCATTCACTCCACCAAATTGTATGTTAATACCATTTTCCACCAACAAGTTACGTTCCATAAATGCCACCTCGTTATATACACATTTCTTCAATACAACATAATTTTCTTACTATCATACGTTATTTACTTTTTGCATCTTCGCCGTTCATTGAACGTTGCCTGCTGCTCACCTCGTAGCGGTGTGCATTTTCCGAGCAGCTACCGTGTGGGATAACCACACGGCCTTTTATCCAATTATACTACTGACTTACATATTTCTCCAGTTAATTCTCACCTTTTTCTTTTGCCGACTTTTCCAAATTTTCCATGTATTTTTTAGCATCTTTCATAAAGCTGATGGCAATCATCACAATTACTGCGCCAATCGGAAATGCCGCAACAATACTCACTGACTGAAGATTGTTCATGGAACTTTCTGCGAACAGTAAAGCAATCGGAAGCAGAATCAGCAAAATACACCACATCAACTGAATCCCCTTATTCGGTTGTTCATTATCCCCTAACCTGTGATAGCTGTAACAGGATGCCGTTAAAGCAATCGAATCAAAAGAAGTCGCATAGAAAGCGATCATCGTTAACAGAACAACTACCATGATAACAGGTGCGCCCGGCATTGTTTTGATGATAGACACAATCATGCCATACAGATCTCCGCTTTCCAGATACTGTGCAATAAAGTCAGCTTTTCCAGTTACTTGCATTCCCATAGAATAGTTACCAAGCACAATAAAACTTGTCAATGTAGAACCAACACCAAATATGTAACCACCAAGAATTGTCTGACGAACTGTTCTGCCACGAGAAATACTGCCGATAAAGAAAGGAGCAGCCACGCACCAAACCATCCAGTAAGCCCAATAGTAGATTGTCCAGTTCTGCGGGAAATTCGATGCGCGAAGCGGGTCAGTGAACGTAGACAGATTAACAAAGTTCTGGATCATCCGGCCACGAGAAGAAAAACCAGTTTCAATAATATACCGTGTTTCTCCACCAAACAGCAGTACAAAAGCAATCAGACCAAAGAACATATAAATACAAATATTTGCCAGCTTGCTGATTCCCTTAAATCCATGTAGCAAGGAGTATGTATATACAGCACAGGTAATCAGAAGAATAATAATGTTAATTACAGTACGACTAACGGCAACATGGAACAATTCGCTAATAATGGTCGCCATCAGTGGTGTTGCCACACTAAATGTTGTGGCAGTACCGGCAAGAAGTGCAAACACAGCTAACAGGTCAATAATGCGACCTGCCCAGCCATCGGTATACTTTCCAAGAATCGGACGGCAAGCCTCTGAATACTTCTGACGGTTTCTTTTTCTTACATGAAGCATAAAACCAAATGCAACAGCCAGTACCAGATAAAATCCCCATGGAATAAAACTCCAATGGAACAGCGGATATACGCCAGCCC
>OLSL01003753.1_pt1 | contig 10336 bp, 9 predicted proteins | sample 1672511 | NCBI WGS metagenome assembly OLSL01 (sample SAMEA3136694, study PRJEB25190) | human gut metagenome | biome: human gut; feature: human-associated habitat; material: faeces | place: Austria | collected 2013
CTGGCATAAAAACCTTACAGCTTGCGGTTTCGGAAGGACGGGTGCAGGCAGTGACGGTTGACATGGGGTCACCGGTACTTACACCGTCACAGATTCCCGTGAAGTGTGAAGGTGACAGAATGATAAACCAGCCGGTTTCTGTTGGTGGAAAAGAGTATTACATTACCTGCGTATCCATGGGAAATCCGCATGCGGTTGTTTTTACGGAAGAAGAAGTAACTGCATTAAATCTGGAAAAAATCGGTCCGTTATTTGAAAACCATGAGATTTTTCCGGATCGTGTCAATACGGAATTTATTCATGTGATTGATGAAACAACCATTGATATGAGGGTATGGGAGCGAGGCTCCGGAGAGACCCTTGCCTGCGGAACCGGTGCCTGCGCAAGTGTGGTTGCCTGTGTCCTGAATCATAAGACGGAGGATGAAGTGCTGGTACATCTGCTGGGGGGAGATTTAGAGGTACGTTATGACAGGGAGAAAAATACCGTATTGCTGACAGGACCGGCAGAGTTTATCTGTACCGGGGAGATTGCAATTTAAAGGAGAGACAGAATGAAGCTGAAACAAATACTTGATAATTTTGATTATATTGTAGAAAATGGAAGTGTTGATACGGAGATTTGCCATCTGGTCATGGATTCAAGAAAGGTAGAGCCGGGAGATGTATTCGTGTGCATTTCCGGTGCCGTTACGGATGGGCATGACTATGTGGAGGAAGTTATTGAAAAAGGTGCTGTGGCAGTTATCGTGGAAAGAGAAGTACCATTCCGTGGAGAGGTTACGGTTGTAAAGACAGAAAATACAAGATATGCACTTGCCTGTATGTCGGCAGCCTATTTTGGTCATCCGGCGCAGAAGCTTAAAACCATAGGAATTACCGGAACAAAGGGAAAAACCACAACGACTTATATGGTGCGTTCCGTTCTGGAAGGAGTCGGTATCAAAACAGGTTTAATCGGAACGATTGAAACCATTATCGGGGAGAAGAGAATACCATCCCGGAATACCACACCGGAGTCCTACATGGTGCAGGAATATTTTGCAAAAATGGTGGAAGAAGGCTGTGAGGCGGTTGTGATGGAAGTTTCCTCACAGGGACTCATGCTTGACCGTGTTGCGGGATTTACCTTTGACTACGGTGTGTTTACAAATCTTTCCGCAGACCATATCGGTCCAAATGAACATAAGGATTTTGATGATTATGTGAATTGTAAGGCAAAACTGTTTAAAAACTGTAAATGTGGAATCTTTAACATTGATGATGAATATGCCGGAAGAATGATAGAAAACTGCATTTGTGATGTGGAAACCTATGGGGTGGCATCCATGCAGGGAAATGCGGATCTGGAAGCTGCGGATATTCATCTGTTCAAAAAACCGGGAATTCTTGGTGTAGCATATAATTTATCGGGTAAGATAAATATGAAGGTTGAAATTGATGTACCGGGAAAATTCAGTGTATACAATTCTCTTGCAGCCATTGCAATCTGCAGACATTTTACAGAGGACGCAGATAAGATAGAGAAAGCCCTCGAAGGAATACGTGTAAGGGGAAGAGTGGAAATTCTTCCGGTTTCCGATGATTTTACGGTGATGGTTGATTATGCCCACAATGCCATGAGTCTGGAAAGTCTGTTAAATTCTTTAAAAGAATATCAGCCGGAACGGATTATAACAGTATTTGGCTGTGGCGGAAACAGGGACAGAAACAGAAGATTTGAGATGGGAGAGGTATCTTCCAGATTGTCTGATTTGTCCGTAATCACATCGGATAATCCGCGTGATGAAGAGCCGATGGCAATCATAGAGGATATTCTGACTGGAATCCGGAAAGCCGATGGTGCATATGTAACCATTCCGGACAGAAAAGAAGCTGTCAGATATGCACTTTCCCATGCCGGAAAAGGCGATATTGTAGTGATTGCCGGAAAAGGACATGAAGATTATCAAATCATAAAAGGTGTGAAATACCATATGGATGACAGAGAACTTGTGGAAGAAGCCAGAAAAGAAATAGCATTATAAAAATGACAGTAAAAAGGAATTGGAGATAAACTATGTGTGGATTTAGCGGATTTGCAGGAAATAACTGCAAGAAGGAAGATGTACTTAAGCGAATGACAGCGAAGATAGCACACCGCGGACCGGATCAGGAAGGTGTATTTTTAAGTGAAAAAGCAGCTTTGGGATTCCGTAGATTAAGTATCATCGATTTGAATAATGGTTCGCAGCCAATGTACAATGAGGACGGAAAGATTGTAATCACATTTAACGGCGAGATTTACAATCATCTGGAATTAAGAAAGGAACTGATAGAAAAAGGACATGTATTTGAAAATAATTCGGATACGGAATGTCTGATTCACGGATACGAGGAATACGGTACGGATTTGTTGTACCGGCTGAGAGGAATGTTTGCCTTTGTTATCTATGATTCCAATAAGGATTTATTATTCGGTGCAAGGGATTTCTTCGGAATCAAACCATTCTATTATGGAACGGCACAGGATGGTAATCTGGTATTCAGTTCGGAAATCAAGAGTATTCTGGAATATCCGGATATGAAGAAGGAACTCAATGAAGCGGCACTCGAACAGTATATGAGTTTTCAGTATTCCGTACTTCCGGAAACCTTTTTCAAAGGAATTTACAGACTTCCGGCAGGACATTATTTTATTTACCAGAGTGGAAAAATGGATGTGAAGAGATATTTTGATCCGATGATGGAACCAGCTTCCGAAAACAGTATTTCCCTGGAACAGGCGGTGTCTGATATTGAAAAAATTGTTCATGAAACAACACAGGCACATATGATCAGTGATGTAGAAGTCGGCTCCCTTTTGTCAAGCGGTGTGGATTCGAGTTATGTCGTATCGGAATTTCCAGGGAAAAAGACTTTTACGGTGGGATTCCTTGATAAGAACAGTAAGTATAATGAAATACGGTATGCGGAAAGCCTTACAAAGGAGCTGAAGGATAAAGAAAATTACAGCAAAAATATTTCCAGTGAAGATTATTTTGATGCGATTGCAAAAGTAATGTATTATATGGATGAACCGCTTGCCGATCCGGCATGTATTGCATTGTATTTCGTAGATCAGCTGGCAGCAGAACAGTTAAAGGTAGTTCTGTCGGGCGAAGGTGCGGACGAATTCTTCGGCGGATATAATATTTACCATGAACCGATTTCACTGAGGGGATTCCGCTATGTTCCGAAGTTTATCAAGAAGCCGCTTGCCGCATTGTTTAAGAAACTTCCGGATTTTAAGGGAAGAGATTTCATTATTAGAGGAAGCAAGACGGTGGAGGAACGTTTTATCGGAAATGCAAATATGTTTTCCGTAGAAGACAGGGAAAAACTGTTAAAGACAAAACTGACCCATGTAACACCGCAGCAGATTGTTGCCCCATATTATAAGAAGGTGGAAGGATTAAACGATATTGCAAAAATGCAATATATCGATATTAATTTCTGGCTTCAGGGTGATATCCTTTTAAAAGCGGATAAAATGAGTATGGCACATTCGTTGGAGTCAAGAGTGCCATTTCTGGATATCAATGTATTTAATTATACAAAGAAACTGCCGATTGACTACAGATGCAATAAGGAGGCAACAAAGAGAGCATTCCGGATTGCGGCAAAAAGGCATATTCCGGAAGCAACTGCAAATAAGAAAAAACTGGGATTTCCGGTGCCGATTCGTGTCTGGCTGAAGGAAGATAAATATTATAATAAAGTAATGGAAAAACTGACTGGTGAAACTGCAAAGAAGTACTTTGATACTGTAGCATTGAAAAAGCTGATGGAGGATCACAGGAATGGAAAGGCAGATAACAGCCGAAAAATATGGACGGTATATGTATTCTTGATTTGGCATGAAGTATATATGGAATCAGATGAGGTAAATGTTCCGGCTTAGACAGAAGAAAAGAGACAACAGGAGTCTGATTGCAAAAGAATTGAAGGAATAGAGTAACAGCAGAAAAAAAGTTTAGATAAAAATCAGGAGGTTCAATATGAGAATATTATTTTACGATGCAAAAAGATATGATATAGAATCTTTCAACGGAGAAAAAGCAAATTATCCACAGATCGAACTGGATTATCTTGAAACGGATCTGAATGTAAGAACTGCGAAACTGGCAGGCGGCTATGATGGAATCTGCGGATTTGTAAGTTCGAATCTTGGGGAAGAAGTGCTGAAGGAACTTGCAACACAGAACATACGTTTTGTTCTTCTGCGTTGTGCAGGGTATAACAATGTAGATTTAAAAGCAGCAAAAGAATATGGAATTACTGTTTTCCGCGTACCGGGATATTCCCCGGAAGCGGTAGCGGAATTTGCAATGGGACTGGCACTGGCAGTAAACAGGCATCTGCATAAGAGTTATATCAAAGTCCGTGAAAATAATTTCAGCCTGACGGGTCTGACCGGAGTGAATTTCTACGGAAAAACAGCAGGAATTGTAGGAACCGGGAAAATTGGTGCAGCCATGGCAAGAATTTGTAATGGAATGGGAATGAAAGTAATTGCCTATGATAAATATCCGAATACAGCACTTGATTTTATCGAATACAAAACATTTGATGAGGTGCTTGCAGAAAGTGATCTGCTCTCACTGCACTGCCCGCTTATGAAAGAAAATTACCACATGATTAATGCAGAAACGATCCAGAAGATGAAAGATAATGTGGTATTTGTAAATACATCAAGAGGCGGCCTGGTAAATACAGAGGATCTGATCCAGGGAATCCGTGCAAAGAAGTTCTTTGGTGTCGGACTGGATGTATACGAAGAAGAGACAGGAAATGTTTTTGAAAACCGGGAAGATGATATTCTGGAACATTCCGTAGTGGCAAGGCTTTTATCCTTTCCAAATGTAATCGTAACTTCCCATCAGGGCTTCCTGACGGAAGAGGCGCTTTCATCTATCAGTAAAATTACTTTGCAAAATGCGGTTGATTTTGAAAATGGACAGCCGAAAGAAGAAAATATGGTTTCGATATAATTTTTCAACTTTTTATACAAAAAAGGACAAAAATATATGGAAAAAATATACAAACTGTGGTATAATATTTCCATCATCAGGTAATATAAAAGGAGGTTTTTCAATATGTCAAACAGATTTATCTTAAACGAAACATCCTACCACGGTGCAGGTGCAATTCAGAGTATACCGGCAGAAGTGAAATCAAGAAAGCTGACGAAGGCTTTCGTATGCTCCGATCCGGATCTCGTGAAGTTCGGAGTAACAAAGAAAGTAACCGATGTACTGGAAGCAGCAGGACTTGATTATGAGCTGTATTCCAATATCAAACCAAATCCAACGATTGAAAATGTACAGAGCGGAGTTGCTGCATTTCAGGCAGCGAATGCAGATTATATCATAGCAATCGGCGGCGGTTCTTCGATGGATACTGCAAAAGGTGTCGGTATCATCATTGCAAATCCTGAATTTGCAGATGTCAGAAGCCTCGAAGGTGCAGTTGATACCCCGAATAAGAGTATTCCAATCCTTGCAGTACCTACAACGGCAGGAACGGCAGCAGAAGTTACGATTAACTATGTTATTACGGATGTGGAGAAGAACCGGAAGATGGTTTGCGTAGATCCACATGACATTCCAGTGGTTGCTTTCGTAGATCCGGATATGATGTCATCCATGCCGAAAGGACTGACAGCGGCTACCGGTATGGATGCACTGACACATGCGATAGAAGGTTATATTACAGCCGGGGCATGGGAACTTTCCGATATGTTCCATCTGAAGGCAATCGAGATTATCAGCCGTTCGTTAAGAGGAGCAGTAGAAAATACTCCGGAAGGAAGAGAAGGAATGGCACTCGGACAGTATGTTGCGGGCATGGGATTTTCAAATGTCGGTCTGGGTATTGTCCACTCCATGGCACATCCGCTCGGTGCATTATATGATACGCCGCATGGTGTTGCAAATGCAATTATTCTTCCGACTGTTATGGAGTATAATGCAGAAGCTACCGGCGAAAAATATCGTGATATTGCAAAAGCGATGGGCGTTGAAGGTACAGAGAATATGTCCGTGGAAGAATACGGAAAAGCAGCCGTGGATGCTGTGAAGCAGCTTGCGAAAGATGTGGGAATTCCTGCAGATTTGAAAGAAATTGTGAAAGAAGAGGATATTCCGTTCCTTGCACAGTCAGCTTATGATGATGCATGCCGTCCGGGCAATCCGAAAGAAACAAGTGTGGAAGACCTTGCAGCACTTTACCGGAGTTTGATTTAGTGCATATAAGAATTGAATAAGATGCTTGAAATGCCTGGGTTTCTGCTCAGGCATTTTAAGTCAAATGGGAGAGAAAGATGAAACAGACATACAGATTTGCAGATATTCCTGTACGGGCAGTTTTTCAGGAAAATTATATAAAAGATCAGTGCAGGGACTATGAGACGGGTGAAAAGCCAGCATTTACGATTGAAATCACACCGGAGGATGTAGCACTCGAAGAGGATGACTCTGGAAAAGGAACATTTCCATATGGATATCTGGAAAGCCTTGTTTTTTACAGAAAATTCTGTGAGCAGGCGGTGTATCATGATATTCTGCTGTTTCATTGTTCTGCCGTGTCCGTGGATGGACAGGCATATTTGTTTACAGCACCAAGTGGTACCGGGAAATCGACACATACTGCACTGTGGCGTGAAGTATTCGGTGAACGGGCGGTTATGGTAAATGATGATAAGCCACTTTTGAAAATCGAAAATAACCGTATATATGTATATGGAACTCCGTGGGATGGAAAACATCATATCAGCACGAATATCAAAGTCCCGGTAAAGGCGGTCTGCCTGCTGGGCAGGGGAATGGAGAACGAAATACATCGGGAATCGTTTCAGGCGGCATATCCATGTATGCTTGCACAGACCTACCGGGCAGATGATGCGGAAAAAATGAAAAAAACACTGGAACTTGTGAACCAGTTTATGGCAGTTGTGCCGGTATACTCCATGAAATGTACGATTTCAAAAGAAGCGGCACAGATGGCATATGATTGTATGTCAGCAAAATAAAAAGTAAGAAAGAGAGAAAAGTTATGAGGTTAAAACCAGGATTTGTAATATCAAAGGCAGGAGAAGATTATGTTGCAGTTCCAACCGGAGAGGCAGGAAAGGCATTTAATGGTCTGGTAAGAAATAATGATACGGCAGCTTTTCTGATGGAAAAACTGCAGAAGGAATGTACGGAGGATGATTTGGTACAGGCTCTTCTGGAGGCTTACGAAGTAGAAGAAAAACAGGCACGGGAAGATGTAGTGAAATTTTTGAATATTGTAAAAGAAGCCGGAATGCTGGCAGAATGAAAGTGGAAAAAAACAGTGCAGGAAGAAAATGGATTATAGAACACAGCCGCGGAAACAGGGGAAGGGTAGTTCTGCTCTCCACATTGTGTATGATCAGTTCCCTTATGGGAGTATTTCTTGCCCTGGCATTAAAAGGTGTTGTTGATTATGCGGTGGCAGGAAATTCCGAAAAGTTTATCCTGACATCCGCAGGAACTGCGATTCTGATTCTGATGCAGATTTCCATTGGTTATGCCATAAGATATCTGGATGAGCGGAGCCGGGCGGATATTGAAAACTCGCTCAAAGATTATGTCTGGATGAAAATTATGACCAGGGATTACGGTGTGCTTGAAAAATATCATACAGGAGAACTGATGAACCGACTTTCCAATGATGTAAAAATAGTTACGGATAATATCGTTACACTTATTCCAAGCATTGTATCAATGATGACAAAATTTGTCTGTGCAATGGGGATTCTTTTTCTGTTGGACTGGCGTTTTACGGTGATTTTTCTTGCTGGTGGTCTTATTGTTATGGGAACGGGGACGATATTCCGCAAAAAGATGAAAACACTTCATAAACAGATGCAGGAAGCTGAGGGGCAGGTAAGATCTTTTCAGCAGGAAATGCTGGAAAATCTTATAGTAATTCGTGCATTTCAGTCTGAGCAGAGAATCGATGGACTGGGAAAAGAATATATGGACAGACATAAAGAAATGCGTCTAAAGAAAAATGTATTCAGCAATCTCACACAGACTGGATTTTCCGTATTATTAAATGCAGGATATCTGTTTGGAATAATATGGTGCGGTTTTGGGATTATGAACCGGACGATTACATATGGAACTTTGCTTGCGGTACAGCAGCTTGTCGGACAGGTACAGCAGCCGATTGCCGGTATGGCGGGCATTATTCCAAGATATTATGCAATGACTGCTTCTGCAGAACGGCTGATAGAGTTAGAACAGCTCAGTCCTGATTTTGCTGAAAAGAAAGAAAACTCCGGAGAATATGACAGAGCGGATTTTGAAAAACTGGAAATTTGTCATCTGACTACGGGGTATGGAAGAGGAAAGAAAAATATTTTGGAAAATGTGAATCTTTCCGTGTATAAAGGAGACAGTGTTGCGATAACCGGGGAATCCGGATCAGGTAAAAGTACATTGCTCAAAGCATTGCTCTGTCTGTATCCGTGGACAGAAGGAAATATTGAAATTATCGGAGAAAATGGAATTTTGGAAGAGAAAATGGAAAATCTCAGAAAATATTTTGCATATGTTCCACAGGGGAATTTTCTGGTGTCCGGCACAATTCGCGATATTGTATCCATGTATGGCAGGGAGGGCTGTATGCCTGTGTAGCAGGCCTGCCGGGTTGCCTGTGCGGACTACATTGACCGACTTCCGCAAAAATATGATACCATGCTGGGGGAACGCGGGGTAGGGCTTTCAGAGGGACAGATGCAGCGGCTTGCAATCGCAAGGGCAGTCTATCTTGGTGCACCTGTGCTGCTGCTGGATGAAGCGACATCGGCACTGGATGCCCAGACGGAAGTCCAGGTTCTGAAAAATTTAAAAAAACTTCCGGAAAAAACGATTCTAATTGTAACCCACAGGCCTGCGGCACTGGAGATATGCAACCGCATTTTTGAGGTAAAAGACCGGAAAATGACAGAGAAGGATAAGAAAACATGACAGAAACCATATATATCATAGAATTAATAAGAGCATCTTTAGAGCAGAGAAAGGCAGAGGAAAAGCCGGAAAATATTTTATGGGAAAAATTATATGAATTAGTCGGCGTGCATATGGTCAGTTCCATTACCTTTTATCAGATAGATAAACTGGAGAAAAAACCGCCACAGCAAATATACCGGTTGTGGAAAGAAAAAGCAGAAAAAGCTCTGGTAAAAGAAATTTCTTTTGATGCCGAGAGAAGAATTATTCTGGAAAAATTCGAACAGGCCGGAATTAAGTATATTCCGTTGAAGGGAATTATCTTAAAAGACTATTATGCAGCACCGGGACTGAGACAATTTTCAGATAATGATATTCTATTTGAAAAATCCCGCAGAGAGGATGTGTTTCAGATAATGACGCAGTTAGGTTACACCGGGGATATCGAAGCGGGGAATCATGATGTATACAAGAAAGATCCCATCTATAACTTTGAAATGCATACGGCACTGCTTCCTTCGGAAAACCGCCTGCGGGCAGAATTTGAAAATATCTGGGAAAAAGCAAAAAAAGATAAAGAAAATAATTACGGATATCATATGTCAAAAACAGATTTCTATCTATTCCATATGGTGCATCTGAATAAACATTTTGAAGGATGCGGAACGGGACTCAGATATTTTGTGGACGAATATTATCTGATGAAAGATCCTGAAATAACAGAAAAGCAGGAAGAAATAGACCGACGGCTCGAAGAGATGGAACTGTTGGAGTTTAAACAGAAGATAAGAAAACTGACACAGATTATGTTTTGCAGGAAAATTGAGGATATATCACATTTGTTTGATGAAAATCCGGAAATGCGTCCGGTATTTGACTATGTTATGAGCTGCGGAGCATATGGAACTATCGATGTATTCATCAATAACCGGATGAAAAAATCCGGAAATAAATTCCGGTATTTTCTGTCCCGACTGAACTGCGAAGAGGAATATTTAAGGCATGATTATCCTGTTCTGAGAAAACATCCGCGGCTTCGACCGGTATTTCTTGTGTATAGGCTTATCTCCGCGCCGTTTAAAAAGCCGGATCGGGTAAAAGCAGAATTTAAGGCATTATTTTCAACAAATAAACCAGAAAAACAAAATAAGAAATAGAAAAATAAAATAAGACAGTATTTTCTGCTTTGCAGATCCTTTGAATAAAACAAAAATATTGAAAAAAATAATAATAAATAAACAGAAGCTCTTTTCCTTTTTTGAAGAGGGCTTCTGTTTTTCTTTATGTTCTTAACTAGAATTACTTACGAGAATGCTTGCTTCCTTTAAGTGCAA
>OLSL01003757.1_pt1 | contig 10330 bp, 8 predicted proteins | sample 1672511 | NCBI WGS metagenome assembly OLSL01 (sample SAMEA3136694, study PRJEB25190) | human gut metagenome | biome: human gut; feature: human-associated habitat; material: faeces | place: Austria | collected 2013
CGGGCACTAGGCGCAGGCATCGACTCAGGGATGCCATGGCTTATGAAGGCACGCATAAAGTCCTTGAGGACACGGAGCTGGAAGGTGCAGACGACCTCTATTACAAAACTGAGGTCGCAAAAAAGGCTTCACACCGTCTTTCCTATGCCGTCAACCGGCGTGGACGAAAAGTGGTTGAGAGCGTGGAAAGCGCTCGTGAGGAGCTTTTCAAAAAAACCCGGCGTAATCGGTCCCAAGAACAGGCTGCCACGGCTGTCCAGTCGCGTGCGCAGGCTGCAAGCTATGGAAAAAAATCCGTCTATACCACAGCGGAAAAGGCTCGTGAGGCCGCAGAGGCCAAGAAGGCCGCTACGACCATTGCCGGGACGGCTTCGTCTGGAAGTGCCGCGCCGATTGCTCTGGGACCAATCCTTCTTATATTGCTCTTGGCTCTTCTCTTCTTCATCATCATCGCTGGCGCGGCTGGGCAGAAGTCGCAGCAAGTCGGTAACGGCACGCTCAACGAGACAGAAAGCCAAGTCGCTATGTTCTTGATGGACAAGGGACTCGATGAGCTGCATACCGCTGCCATCATGGGAAACATGTACGCCGAGAGCGGCATCAACCCTTCGAGCATGGAATCCGGCGGCACCGGCATCGGCATCTGCCAATGGTCCTATGGCCGTGCCAATAACCTGCGCCGATACGCTGCCCAGCAGGGAAAGAGCTGGGACGACTTGAATGTGCAGCTCGACTTTTTCTGGGACCACGACATATGGTCGAGCGAATGGAGCAGCGTCTATACCATCCGCACGCATCAGGTCGATGGCGACCCCGCTGTTGGTGAGAGGGTCAGTGGCTCCAAGAGCGGCTTTCTTGCGACAAGCGACCTTAACGATGCCGTCAAGCAGTTCTGCTACGGCTGGGAGAGGCCGGGTATTCCGCGCATCAACGTGCGCTTGGAGGCTGCCCAGCGTTACTACGCAGCTCTCACAACCGGTGGTCTCATAGGCGGTGGGGAGGACTACAACTCTGCTGAGGATTGGCAGAAACGCATCGTGAACGCCTGTGGGACAACGCCTTGGCCCGGTAAGAGCCTTTGTGCCACATGGGTCTCCCGAGTCTATGCGAACGCAGGGTTCCCCAACATTCACGGGAACGGCAACAGCATCCTTAGTAATTCATCCTCCACGTCCTCTGATTGGAGCAATATCAAGGTTGGGCAGATTCTCTCCGCGCAGGCATCGCCCACCCCTGCTGGACGGATTTACGGCCATACCGCCATCTACATAGGCGGCGGACAGGTCATGGAAAGCGTGGATAGCGGCGTCCGCACCAAGTCTCTATCAGACTGGGTTGCCTACTACCAGCAATATGGCTGGGTCAAGTATGGCTGGCCTTGGTAACGGCGCAGAAAGGACTATAACATGGAGCAATTCAAACAATTTGCGAAGGAGCATCGAACGCTTGTGCTCGTTGCCCTATTCTTCCTCATCGTTTTCATCGGTGGTTCCGCTATGAGCGCCGTCAACGTAGCCAACCTGCGTGCGGCAGATGCCGCTCAGCAGGCAGAGCAAGCCGCAGGTGGCACCAACACAAAACAGGATGGCGATTCATCTGACGTTCCCCTCACCGACTCCCAGAAGGATGCGGTCAAGAACTACGATGAGACCACGCAGGAGTTCATCGACACTCTCAGCGCGAGCGTTTGGTCAGCTAACAGCGGCAATTACACTCTCCGCTTCTCCGAGGACCAATACATTGAGACCGTGAACGGGGAGAGCGAACAGCACAGCTATGCAGTTCTTCGCCTTGAACAGGGGAACGATACCGCTGGCAACAAGACGGCGACCGCAGTTGTTGAGACCGATACCGGTACTCATATCCTCGAATACACAAATATGACCGGTTCACGCGATGACGGGTCTGATGTCGTCACCACCGTCCTCAGTTCTGGGTCCATGTTTGCTCTCAAGGACACTAACTATGAGCGTGGGGATGCAGTCGCAAATATCGACGTTAAGGGCCTTAACAGTGAGGTCACCGACCTTCTCGGTGGTGATGCCAAGAAGTTGACCTCTGAACTCAGCAAATGGGTCGCTGTCCATTATCCGACCGCCAGTGAGGCGACATGGAGCGGCAGTGCCTTCATCGACTGGGAGAACTCTTTTATCTCTCTCGATTTTACGCTCAACGGTGACACTAATGCGACCGTCTCAGCCATCTACCATATGGATACCGGCTCCTATGAGTTTGACGGATAAACCATACTTGAAACCTATTGTTCGCTAACTTTGTAAAGAAAGGAGAATTGCGTGTTTGATTGGTTCTTTGACGGCATTGCTTCCATCTTAAAAGCTGCTGCACAAGCCTTGTTCGACTGCTACGTTTCACTCATGAGCAGCGTAACCTCAAGCACCGCCATCTCGGCACCGTTTGAGCAGATGTTCGGTGGAACGGAGATTTGGAGCATGGTGCGCACCCTTCACCAGACGCTCCTTATTCCGCTCGCCGAATCCATTCTCGCCTTGATTATGCTGGTCCAGTTGGTCAAAATCAGTCAGCGCATCGACTCTACCTCGACGTTGCCTGCGGTCAAGGATATTGTGTTTCTCGCCGTTTTCTATGTGCTGTTCCACTGGGTCATCGTGAACTCTCTGGACATTGTGACTTCAATCTATAACATCTTCAACCATGTCACAGCCTCCATTCTTCCAAGCAACCCTGGATTCTCGGGCGCATTCGACCTCAGCGGTGTAGAGGCAAGCGGAGATTACATCGGCGGTTTCCTGTTGCTGGTCCTCTTCGGACTTATCTCTGTCGCAGTCGGTGCCATTGCGTACATCGTCGCTCTGGTCGTCGCCTTCGCCCGTTCACTGCAACTATACGTGATGGCAGCATTCTCGCCTGTCCCGCTCTCTCTGCTCGGTTTCGAGGAGACGAGGAGCATAGGCATCGGATACCTCAAGAACTTCGCTGCTGTGGCACTTGCCGGTACCATCATGGTGTTCATCATGTACTCCTATCCCTTCCTGCTCTCTTCGGTATCCGGTGTGGATAGCGGCGACCTTGCCGCCGTCGCAACCGGCACCAACAGCGGGCTTAACTCCCTGCTAACCGTTCTCGCCATTTCCATCGTCTACATCTTCGCCCTTGCCAAGAGTGGCGCATGGGCGCGAGAGCTGCTCGGTAGCTGACATTCGCATAGCTGAACTGATATAGAAATCGGGCACGGCCTCCCTAGCCGTACCCGTTGCCAACGTATAATTAAGGTCATCGAAGGACCTTTGGAAAGGAGTCAACATGCCGAATCTGAATGACTAAAAAGAAGTCGCACGGTTTCTCGCCGACATCGACTTCACCATCGTGGGCGAGTCCAAAGGGACTTTCTCACCCGACCACATAGCTTACCACTGCAACCTCTCGAAGGCGAAGGGTGATGCAGCCTTCGGCACCACCTACCAGAGCAACCCCGCCTACAGCGGTAAGCCGACCGTCGCCGACGTAATCCGCTCGCTCGCTTCCGATGCCGTCGATGCACAGAGTTTCGACATCGACACCTTCGCCGACGAGATGGGCTTCACGAAGCCCTCTCAGGCCATCCGCGCCTATGAGGGGTGCAAGAAGGCTCTCGGCTGGTTCCGGGACGACCTCGGCCTCTCCACCGGCGAACTGTCGGCCCTCTACGAATCGCTTGATGAGCGCGCCGACGAAATCATGGAGGACGTAGATGCCATCCGCGAGCAGCGCGCCGCCGAGAAGGCTCGCGAGCACCCCGAACCGCCCGCTGGGTTCATCACCATCGAGGACCTGCAAGCCGACCTCGACCTCGGCGACTACGGCGACCAGTGCCCCGACTACTCGGATGATTACATCACCGACTGCATCCAGTCGGTCGCTGACGAGAACATTGACCTCTACTACCACGACCTGCTCAAGTGGCTCCCGGACAACTACGAGTGGATTGAGGAGGCCGAGGCACAGGGTCTTCTTGAAGGCACCAAGGGCGACATCTTCAAGATGATTCAGATGGCGCAGTACGAGTGCTTCTCTCAGGACATGTACGACCATCAGGAGGACATCTGCAAGTACGCTACCCTCGAATCCCTCAAGGACGCAGGTGTCTACGCCGTCACCCAAGAGGTAGCCGATGCGCTTGAGGACATCGACTACGCAAACGCCGACACCTTCTCCGGCCTGCTCGATGACGCCAAGGAGCAGATTCAGAACATCATGGCCGCGAATCTCGCGGAAACGCTCGGAGACGAGGACCGCGCGGAGGAGGTCGCCGACGAACTGGTCGGTGGTGATGACTACACCGCGAACCCCTGCGCGCTCAGCGTCGGCGGCGTCCGCGAGGTGAAGGAGAAGGGTCTCGAAGCCGTCATGGCTGCCCGCTGGAAGGACGAGTCCGACATCGGCTCACCGTCTCTCGGCACCATGGCGCGGGAGTGCCGCGATGCGTCGGACGCCCTCGGGCAGGACGACCACGGCGGACCCGAGGTCCCTAACCGCTAAAGATGTTCTGTTGAGCTGGCAGGCGGCATATAAGCCGTCTGCCAGCAATCTTATTGATGGTAGGAGGAATACGGCATGGAACGAAAGGCAAAGGAACGCATCATCTTCAATGAGGACACCTATTACGGTACCGATGGCGAGCAGCTTGCTGTCGAAGACCTGATGGACCGCGACGGCCTCACCGAGGCCGAAGTGCGCGAGCAGTACACCGACCACGAAATCTTCGAGCACGCGATGCAGATGCGGGACTTCGATTACGAGGAAGAGATGGAGGCGCTGGCCGCCTTCTTCGATGGTAAGGCGTCCGTCATGTCCTCCTTCGAGAACCTGCTGGGCGGCAACCACGTGCTCGTTCGCGGGAGCGTCGGACGCTGGGACGGAACCCGTAGCGGAATGACGGTCTATGACAGCTTCAAGGACGCCATCAACACGTCCCCCTCCCGTTTCGGCGGGAACAACGTGTTCGCCGACTGCGAGATTCAGAAGGTATGGGACGAAAACGGAAGCCTATTCATTCACGGTGCTCACCATGACGGCTCGGTGACGGTGGAGATGCGCCAGCTCACCGACGAGGGCGAGACAGTCTACGGCGAGCTTTACGAGGACGGGAGCATTCTCGACCCGATAACCCTTGTAGACCCGCACGGGCAGGCCGCGTTCCCCACCTTCCATCCCGGCGATGAGGGGAAGCTGTTCAACTTCATGTGGGACAACGCCGCATACTCAGCAGCCCCGCGCTACATGGAGCGGGCGTTCGGATGTCCCTCCGAGGAGTGGGAAGAGCCTGAGCACGATACTGCGTCACCGGACCTCGTTACGGGCAAGTGGCGCGTCCATCTAGTCATGCCCGGTGGACATTATGGGCGCGATGACGTTCTGACCTACGAAAAGGAAGATGCGGACAAGCACGGCTCCGGTCTTCCCCTCGTGGAGTTCTACGACATCTCCCAGAACCCAGTGAGCTTTCCCGGCGGGCAATTTGTCTCCCGATACTACATGGACACACTGCTCGGGACGGACAGCCATAAGCTCGGCGTCCCGCTCAGGGACATGCAAGCGTTCAGCCTTGATGGAGGCATCCCCTCTTGGACGGTATCGGGCGACGACCTCAAGCGCGTGTCTGCTTGGCTTGACTCGGCCCACGAGCGCCTGCAAAAGGGGGCTGCCGGAAAGTCGGACGTCGAACGCGATTCCTATGATAAGCCGGTGAGCCTCATGGGCGAGGCAAAGGCCAGCCGTGCGGCCTCAGAGGCGCTGGCTGGTCCCGAGACACACAATGACCGCGAGCTTGGTGCTCGCTAGGAAGGAGGACATTTGATGAAAGGCGTAATCATCCCCACTGATGGAACCCCAAAGCCCATCGACATCCAGAAGGACTCCGACGGCTCCACACTCCGCTCTCTGCAAAAGCTCGTTGGCGGGAACATCGAGCCGTTCCCCGTGATTTTCGGTGACGACATCTGCGTGTACGTGAACGAGGATGGCCTGTATAACTGCACCCCGAATCGTGCCGTCTACGCCACAAGGGGTATGGAGGAGGCCGGGTACATCTCCCAGCTCGACTATGACCATGCGGTCAAGGAGGGCGAGCTTTACACCGTTCTCTTTGGCGACCTTGTGGCCGTCGGATACGACCCGGAGAACGGCGACGACCGGGACCTCACTGACAGCGAGGTTCAGACCGTGAGCGACTACTTCACTAAGGTTAGTGCCCCCGGCAGCGGCTTTAGGGAGGTCCTTGCCATTCAGAGTGGCACTCGCCGTCAAGAGAGCGAGGAGCACGTGACTCTCAAGGATGAGGCTAAGAGTTCTCGTGAGGCAGCCGAAAAGCTGTCCTCCGACCGTGAGCCGGAAGGGCCTATGCGCGACGGGCAGTCCAGATAGAAAGGAGAAAACAATGGCAGAATATGACAAGAGGATTCCTGAAAAGCTCCAACTGCTGCGCGTCGGCCTCGGCGGCGAGGACGACCTTGGCATCTTCGCGTACTATCCCAGCGCGCGGCAGACCAACTTCGCCGTTCCTAGTTTCTGCCTTGCACCGGCCACGGATGCCCCTGACACTATGGACATCCACGGAGCCATCGAGCAGACCATGCACGACCTCCTCGATTACGGGGCAACCGCTGACGACCTGTGGCAAATCATGGGTCTGACGCAGGAGGCGGAGCTTGACTCTGACTACCGCGACACTGGGGAGTTCATTTCGGTTGACCTCGGCTATTGCATTGAGGGGGACCTACTCGGTTTTGAGAAGCTGGACCCGGAGACCACCGACGTCCACGACCTACTCTCCGAACAGCAAATCGTCAACGTCGTCATGGCCTTCGACAACTTGGATTCGGGTGACGCCCTCGGTGCGGCTGAGAGGTTCGTCGCAGGCGACTACACCTGCTGGCAGGCGCAGGAGGTCTGCAAAGCATATCAATCGCATCTGCCGGAGAAGGCCATCGACACCATCGCGAACCCCAAGCTCAAGCCCAGCGAGATGCGCTCACTCATCGGCATCGCGATGGTCACCGAGCCTGCGCCGGACAACGGGTTGCCGATGCGCCGTGCGCTCGCGGCTGTCTTGTCTCAATTCGATAAGGTGGTCCCCAAGCTGCACCTCATTGAAAGCCTTGCGGTCGCGGCCCAACGCAACGCCGTTCCCTTTGATGAACGCTGGTGCGCCCTCACCCCCGAGCAGGTCGTTTCCCTGCGCGGCGCAATCTGCGGTCACGCACCCGCAGAGGTCCTTGAGGCGTTCGCAGGGGGGAGATACCCCGCTGCGAACATGGACTGCATCACCACCGCGTACTGCGGCGGCAACGGACGCATGGACGCCTCGGCCCTCCTAAACCCCGCTTATACCCCGGCGCAGCTCTGGTGCCTCTCATCGGCGGTGGCCGCGCATATCAATGGTGACATCACCGACGCGCAGCTCGATTTCCTATGCAACCCGACGTTTCACGCCGACCTGATGAATGCCGTCCGCAACTGCTTCTCCTACTACGGACTCACCATCGAGCAGGCCGAACAGCACATCGACATGGGCACCACACCGGAGGAGGTATACGACCTCCTCGATGCGGATGCCGACATCGAGCAACCTTCAACCGAGGAAAAGGCAAGTGAGCAGCGCGCCGGAGCAGCCCTGAGCGAGGAGGCCCGCGCAGCGCGCGAGGCATCCGGGCACCTCGAAGCCGATATACCGAAGGGCCGTGAGGAAATCAATCAAGAGAAGGAATAGCAAAAGAAGCGGTTTTCCACGCTTTCCATGGCCGGAGAGTCCCTTGGTGAGACTCGCAGGCTGTGGGAAGGGTGGGAAACCGCTACGTGTAACAATGACTAGAACATGAAAGGATGGTACATGACAGAAAACAATAAGGACCGATACATTATTCTCACCATACGCGAATATGAAAACTCCGTCTCGATGCCAGAGGAGGAGCGAGTGACATACACCGACCCACGCGGAGGGGTCCATTTGAAAGATGGAGACGAACGTGCCTCTGAGCATCGTCAGCTCGCGGAAACATACGCAGAGTATCTACGCTTCGGCTACGAGGTCGATGACGTGACTTGCGGTAATTACCCGCGTCATGAAGCACTCAAGATATGCAATACTCCGGGCCTCTTTGTTAAGGCAGGATTTCAGCCATATCCCATGCTGTTCACACAGCGCCATCTACTCGACGCCATTCGACCTAAAAACGACTATTATCCCCATCGGCATGGACTGACCATCGAACAGGTCAAGCGCCTTCCTGAGCAGCTTGCGAACCCGGTCATGCTTTGCGACAGTCCATCTCGCAAAGATGCCATGCTCGCGCTTCTGTGCGATGTGGATTGCGATAACCTCCCACTCATCGCAGCCATCAAGCCAAGTGGAAAAGGCTACTACGAGCTACACGAGATGGAGACGAATTTCATTCTCGCGGTCTACGGTAGGACGGACTTCCCTCGCTACTTCGATGAGCGCATCACACCAGATAAGGTCATCTATTACAACGAAGAAAGAGGCCGGGAACTCAACGCACTTGCGAAGCTACACTTGCTTCGGAGCCACGTTGTCGAACCCGACCTCTGCAACAAAATTATACGCCGCCCACAATGCCTTGTCAATATGGAACCCGCAGGTCAAAAGGGATATAACCTTCGTTCTGAGGTGATGGACGCCTATACTGCGAGCGAGGAGCTTGGCAAGGACAATATAGACATTCGTACTCAAGACAGAGAGGAACGATAAGAATGACGATGAACAAAACGCGTCCGCGCTCTGTCGGGTTCCGCAAGCCGGTAAAGGTCGCCGAGACCGGCGAGATATTTGAATCCCGTGCGGCGGCTGCTCGCGCCATGGGATGCAGCGCGTGCTTGGTCTATCAGGCGCTCAAGTTCGGAACTCCTATCGAAGGATTTCATCTGCTGGATTATTCCGCCGAGCATGATGACGCATAACAGGCCACAGAAAGGAGTAGGCCATGGGCTACAAATTAGTCATCGCTGAGAAGCCGATGCTGGCACGGGACATTGCACGCGCCATGTGCGGGAAAAATGTTTCGGAGTCCGCTCCGCTGCCCATCAACGGCAACGGGTACACGGTCGTCGCCTGCGCCGGTCACCTCTTGGAGCTGGTGGAGCCGGAGGAGGTTGACCCGAGGTGGGGAAAGCCTTGGTCGCTGGACGCCCTGCCCATCGACATCCCCAACTGGCCCAAGGAGCCGACCAAAGACAAGGAAGACCTCGTTGACCGCATCCGTGACCTGCTGGACGATGCCGATTGCGTCATCCACGCGGGCGACCCGGACGACGAGGGGCAGCTCATCGTGGACGAGTTGCTGGACTACCTCGGCTACGACGGCGAGGTGCTGCGCGTTTACGTCAACGACAACATCGAGAAGAACATCGTCAAGGCGTTCCAGAGCCTCAAGCCCAATGGCGAGTGCCGGAGCGCAGGGGACGCTGCCTATGCACGGCAGATGGCTGATGCCTGCTTTGGTATGAACGAGACCCGTCTCGCTACCAAGCGGCTTGGCGGCCTGTTTTCTGTTGGCCGCGTGCAGACCCCGACCCTCGGCCTCGTTGTAAAACGCGATGAGGCCATCGAGCACCACGTATCGCGCAAGTATTACGAGCTGACCGCCACTGGCACTTGCCCGGACGCGAACGACTCCCCGACCTTCAAGTTCAAGCCGGGTAAGGAGCTGCTGGGCGACGAGAAGCGCCTCTTCGAGCGCGAGCCTCTGGATGCGCTCAAGGCCGCCATCGACGGCACGTCGCGCGACTTCTCAACCGAGGTCTCCGAGAGCGTCAAGCACCCGCCGCTGCCGTACAACCTCACCGTACTGCTCTCAGACATGAGCAAGCGCTACGGCTTCACCGCAGCCAAGACGCAGCAGATTACGCAGGACCTACGCGACAAGTACAAGGCCATCACCTACAACCGCTCGGACTCCCAGTACCTCAAGGAGGAGCACTTCGCTCAGGCACCGGACGTGCTGGGGCAGGCCATGAAGAACCTCGGTGTCACATGGCCGCTGGACTTCTCCATCCACTCGAAAGCATTCAACGAGAAGAACGTCACTGCCCACCATGGCGTCATCCCGCAGGAGGCAGACGCTCCGGTATCGAAGATGACGGCGGATGAGGCCAAGGTCTACGGAGCTATCGTGGAGCGCTACGCCATGCAGTTCCTACCGCCCGCCGTCTACGATGTGAGCACCAGCTCGTTCGCTGCCGAGGGCGGGATGTTCACCGCCGTATGCAAGCGCTTGCGCGAGGCCGGGTTCACGGCGACCTTCGGCAGCACCGGGGATGACGATGAAGAGCCGACCGGTAACCCGTGGGTCGAGGC
>OLSL01003775.1_pt1 | contig 10293 bp, 10 predicted proteins | sample 1672511 | NCBI WGS metagenome assembly OLSL01 (sample SAMEA3136694, study PRJEB25190) | human gut metagenome | biome: human gut; feature: human-associated habitat; material: faeces | place: Austria | collected 2013
TCTGTTCCCCAGTTGATCAGTGAACCAAGCCATCTCATGAATCCCGAGATCGGTGGTCCGATCAGAAATCCTACCAGACATCCACTTCCAATCGTCACAACCGGAGTCACCAGGATATCTACCTTCGTCTTTCCGGATACCATATGACCGAAGAAAATACCTACATATGCGGCAATAAATGCCCCCAGCGGTTCTCCCGGTCCGGCAAATACCATGGCTCCGTCTACGAATACCTTTCCTGCCAGAATACTGCTTGCAAATGCCCCTGCCATTCCGGCGGTTGCTGCCGATACGACTACCAACGGTGCTTCTTTGAACTTATAGGCTACTGCCACACCGATACCCGCTCCGGTAAGGGATGCTGCAAGTTTCCCTGCGATAAAGATCATCTCTCCAATATTTCCACCCATAAATGTTCCGATCTGCTGGATGATCGTGCCGATGATCAGTGTTGCGAACAGACCGTGCGCCATGGCGCTTAAGCCTTCGATGAAGATGCGGTCTAATACTTTCTTTACTTTTTCCATATAACGTTCTCCTCGTCCTTCCATATCTGCTATTTTTTGTCGATCAGTGCTGATTTACAGATATTTTGTTTGCATTTACATGTGTCTTGTCACATGTCACGAGTGTATCATACAGCTACAGGAAAAACAAGAATTGTTTTGTTTCTGTCAAAAATTAATCTTATCCGGATGTGAACCAGAGTTCCCGAAGTTCTCTATTTTGTCTATCTGTTCCATATCCTCCGGTAATAATGAAAAATCAAAGACTTCTGAATTTTCTTTTATCCGGGATGGTGTTACCGATTTCGATAATGGCAGCACCTGATGCTGCAGACACCAGCGAATACATATTTGTGCAATTGTTTTTCCGTATTTCTGTGCAATCTGCTGTAAATTTGGATGATTTAATACCCGTCCGTTTCCCAGCGGACTCCATGCTTCTACCTGTATCATATTCTCTTTACAATATTTTACAGTTTCATTCTGTATCCATCCCGGATGAAATTCAATTTGATCAACCATTGGAATGATTTCTGTCTCCATCAGAGCCTTCAGATGATGCGGCATAAAATTAGATACTCCGATTGCTCTTATCCTGCCCTCTTTATAAAGCTCCATCATTGCTTTCCATGTAGAAATATTTATCTCTTCCCAGTTTTCAAACTGATTCACAGAAGCCGGCCAGTGTATCAGATACAAATCCAGGTAATCCGTTCCCAGGTCCTGACATGTTTTTTCAAAAGCATGAAGTGTCTTTTCATAACCACGTTCCGTATTCCATACTTTGCTTGTGACAAACAACTGCTCCCTTGAAATTCCACTTTCCCGGATTCCCTCTCCTACACTGGTTTCATTTCCATATGCCGCCGCTGTATCAATATGCCTATATCCCAGTTCAATTGCAGTTTTTACACTTACGGAAGCAGTCTCTCCATCCGGTGTCTTCCATGTTCCATATCCGATACACGGAATTTCTACTTTATTTCTCAACTGAAATGTATCCGTTAAACTTTTCATTGTATCTCTTCCTCCTCATCTAATGTTTTCTGATTGTCTGACACATACATTATTATACTATTGCCTTACTGTTTTTTCCATGCAATCCCGTCTTTACTTTATTTTTGATTCCCTGTATACTTGGAATATCAAATTGTAATATTCTTTAGATTTTCAATCTGAAAATCCAAATATACACACGAACAGGAGGACTTCATATGTTCCGTTTATGGGGAAAAGAATTTAAAGACAATCATATGCTGCGCGACACCGTAATCTGCGATGAGACGGATGAGACCAGAACGCATAAGATATTCAATGCTCTGGACTCGATCTGTTATGAGTTCGACCTCAGCAAACCGATCTGGCTGGATCATAATATTGATGAATTCAAAAGACATGACAAGACAAGATTCTATCAGGATAACTTTGTGGATTCCATTGATTTTGACTATCTGGAGATTCATATTATTGAAGAATAAACTATGCATAAATAATAAAAAAGAAGTCAGGCGGCCACCGTTTACTGAGGGCTTACCTGACTTCTTTCTTATGTTTTATTCATTCCTGATCGCCGCAAGCGGGCTCAGCTTCATTGCCCGTTTCGCCGGGAAATATCCGGCCAGCACTCCGACCAGCACTGCAAATACCATGGACATCAGCACAAGCCACCACGGAATATAAGATATCGTGCTGTCTGTTCCCATCGACATAGCACCGCTGCTTCCAACAATTATATTAATGGCTGCTGACATTACGAAGCTTAGAATATTTCCGGCAATTCCTCCGAGAAGACCTATAAACGCTGCTTCCAGCAGGAACATTTCCCGGATATTCCTAAGACTGCATCCAAGTACCTTCATCACACCGATTTCCTTTGTCCGTTCATAAATGGACATCATCATCGTATTTGCAATTCCGATTGCAGCTACCAGTAATGACACCGCACCAATACCTCCGAGCACCGCCTGTACAATCGCGAACTGACTCTTCATACTGTCCAGATATTCCGCATTGGTCTCAACATTATATCCCATATTACGGATTACATCAGCGACCTCATTCACGTGATCTATATCGTCTGCTTTCACTTTTAATGACGTATAATAGAAGCCTTTTAACGCCTTTCCAGCTTTGGTCTTCGGCTGTCCCGGAATGACTTTGCCTGCATATTCTTTCCGCAATAACTGCTTTAAAGTCTCCAGGTCACAAAATACACTGTCATAATTATTGGAATAGTCATCCAGGCCGCCATTTATCACACCGCTTGCCCTTACTACATATTTTTGGACAGGTTTTGTCTGTCCGGTTCCGGAATCTGACTGGCTCCCTGCACCTGCTGTTCTGTCTGCACTGTCTCCAAAGGCTGTGCTACTGTCACTATTGTAATTCTCTGTATCCGTGATCATGAAAAGAGAATCTTTCATCAGATTGATATTCGGGACTTTCCCGGTATCATAATATCCGTTGCCGCTTCCTGTTTCATAAAAATCAGTGATCACGCCATTTCCGAATATCAGCTCCAGCTGTCCTGTTCCGGTCTTTGGAAGCGTTCCATCTCCAAGATCCATATTTAGGGATTTCAGGCCTTCCGGTGTCATTCCTTGCAACTGGACACACGCCATATAGGAGCCTTTCAGCAGGATCACCGAAGTCTCATAGATTGGTGCAGCTAATTTCACATGATCCATTTTACTGATCTTTTCAACCAACTGGTCATCTATCCTTTTTTCTGTCTCCTGTCCTGATCCCATACTTTCTGTCGTCATACCGTCACTGTTGTCCGATCCGGTCACAGTGATACTGGTCAGACCTCCCGACTGTTCCACTTCCTTATAAAGGGACTGCTGCATACCAAGTCCGAGTGAGATCATCACTACAATCGAAGCTGTACCGATCAACACACCAAGGACCGTCAGAAATGTACGGAGTTTCCTTCTCCGCAGACTATTGATGCTCATCCTCAGAAGATCGTTCCAGTTCATCCAATAACTCCTCCTCTTCAATCTCTGCCAGCTGTTTCTTTTTGCGCTTCTTAAGTATTACGACTGCTGCCACCACTACAATGACCACTGCTGCGATTACAACCGGAATTACAGGAAAACTTTTCTGTGTCTCCTCCGGCATATCGGAAGCTGCCGCCTCATCATCATCCACTTTTTCTGTCACTTCCAGATTCAGATCCTTCGTGGTTGTTGAAATGTTTCCCGATTCATCTTCATAACTAAGTGTCATCGTTACCTTCGCCGGACCATCCGATATTTTCTTTCCTTCCAGCATGGCATCAATCGAACCGGTTGCACCGGATTCTATATTTCCGATAAATACTTCCGACTTTTTGATATTCTTTCCTTCAAATGTAGCTTTTACATTATAGAGTTTGATCCGTCCCAGATTATAAAGACTACACATCACATTTGCTTCTTCACCGACAGCAACGCTCTGCGGACTGATCTCAAAATCGCTGATTTCAAATCTTGCATCCTGCTTCACCGGAATAGAGATACTTGACGATCCTTCTACCTGCGTAGCATTCGGATCTTCATATTTCATGGAAAGTTCCATGCTGTATGGCTTCTGAAGAAGATCTGATTTTGCATTCAGTTCGATACTGATATCGGCTGTTCCATTCGGGGCAATGCTGTCCAGATAGATGGAGCTTGCACCGGATGATGGAAGGAATGCCGGTGATGTCGTCTGTTCATCGCTGCCTTCTGTCGGTGCTGAAAGATCGAACAGCATATTGCTGACTTTCATCCTGGATGTATTTTTCAGATGGATCGTTAACTTGAAATTACTGCCCGCACGGACTTCTGCCGGATCGGTTGTAAATCCGGTTACGATCACACGCGGAACAGAACCATTTCCCGAAGCTGCACCTCCATCCGTACTTCCACCGGCTCCTCCGCTGTAAGCTGCTTCTCCGTTACTGTAACCGCCGGCATCCGGTGTCTGGTAAGATGTGTCAGAACCACTGCCTGCTCCATTGCCTTTTCCTGTATCCTTGCCGTCATCTGTATCTTTGTTGTCTTTATTATCCTGTGTGTCTTTCTGTACCGGCTTTGCTGTGGTATTCACATAGAACTGCTTTTCTGCTTCTTCCTGTCCGTCTGCCGTAACCTTGAACTTTAAAGTATAGCGTGAAGTCTGAACATCTTCTCTCTGAGTAAAATCAAACGCCACATCTTTTGATTCTCCGTTTTCCATGGTTCCAATGTTCTGCTGGTAACTCTGCATCTCTGTTTTGAATGGCCATACATCATTGTCATCTCCAAGATCCGGTGTTACCGTTACATTATTCATCGGATTCCCCGAATGATTCGTTACAGTAAATGTCCATGTCTTCTTTTCTCCCGCTTTATACGTCAGCACCTTATTGTCTTTTGACTCGATCGTAATTCCTGTTGCAGCCTGTACCATCTGCGGATGCAGCATAGTTGTCATCATGATCACTGCCAGAAAGGCAACAATGATTCTTTTCAAGCAATTATTTCCTGTCTCTTTCTGTATTCGTTTCTGCATGTCTTCCTCCCTCTTCTTTCCCTTTTTTCCATCGGTTATCTTCTATCTTAATGATCCTGCCGTCCCGGATATGAAATACCCTGTCCGCATAAGTTGCCAGATGATCATCATGTGTGACCATGACCAGTGTCTTCTTCTGCTCTCTGACCACCCGCTGCATCAGTTCCATGACTTCTTCCGATGTATGGGAATCCAAATTTCCTGTCGGCTCATCGGCAAATATAATATCCGGATCTACTACCAGTGCCCTGGCAACTCCCACTCTCTGCTGCTGTCCGCCCGACATCTGGTTCGGCAGATGCTTCTTATGCTTTCCAAGTTTTACCAGATCTAACATCTCATTGGCTTTTCGTACTCTTACATCTCTTGGAACGCCGCGGAAACTAAGCGGCAATGCTACATTTTCCACCGCATTCAACGTTCCCATCAGATGAAATGACTGAAAGATGAATCCCACATGATCCCGCCGGAATGTCACCAATTGTTCTTCATTTAACTTTTCAATATGCTTTCCCGCAATGATGACCTCTCCCTTTGTCGGTTTTTCCAGCCCCGCCAGCATATTCAGAAGTGTAGATTTACCGGAACCGGATGTTCCGACAATTGCGCAAAACTCTCCTTCATATATCTCAAAATCCACACCATCCAGTGCGCGTACAACCTCGTCACCAACACGGTACAGCTTGTATAGATTCCTGACTTCAATTACCTTCCTCATACTCCTCCTCTCTGTCGTTTTTCAGACTTTTCAGAATATGGATTCATTTTACTATAAAAATATAAAGACTTCCTCTTATAAATTATGAAGATTTTCTTAATACCTCCGACTGTTCAGATAATATTTCTCATTTATGCCGTTTAAATTCCTGCGCCATATCACACGTATTATATTTTATACAATTTTCGCTAAGATTTTCCGTGCATATTATTTCAAAAGTGGTATAATTGGTAGGACAATTTCACCAAAGTAAAGTGGATATCTTATGATTCACAAGATATAGGGAGGAACACATGAAGTTTGTAAGACAATTTATGATCATCCTGGCGATTTCATTCGTCGGAGAACTGTTGCACGCATTACTGCCGCTCCCGGTTCCGGCCAGCATCTACGGCCTCGTTCTTATGCTGATCGGTTTACAGACCGGTATACTTCCACTCAGTGCAGTAAATGAAGCCGGAGGATTTCTGATTGAAATCATGCCAATGCTTTTTATCCCTGCCGGAGTCGGACTTATGGTTTCCTGGGGTGCTTTAAAGCCAGTCCTCATTCCGATCAGTATTATTATCGTCGTTACAACCATCCTTGTTATGGCCGTAAGCGGACGTATTGCACAGTTTATCTTAAAGAAAGAGGACAAAAAACATGAGTAAATTATTACAGGATTCAGCATTTTTCTGTCTGGCAATCAGCCTGATCGGATATGAGATCGGTATCATTCTCCGACAAAAGACAAAGCTTGCGCTCTGCAATCCACTGCTGATCTCAATTGTATTTGTGATTATTATTTTGAAAGTTACCAATATTAAATATGAAGTATATGAAGATGGTTCTTCGTTACTCAGCTATCTGCTGACACCTTCTACCGTCTGCCTTGCAATTCCGCTGCATCAGCAGATGGGACTGTTGAAAAAGAATATGAAAGCTATCCTTGCCGGTATTCTATCCGGTGTATTCACCAGTCTGGCCGGTGTATGGGTCTTCTCGATGTTATTCCATCTGGATAAGAAGATCTATGCAACCCTGCTTCCGAAGTCTATCACGACAGCGATCGGAATGGGAATCTCTGAGGAGCTTGGTGGAATCGTTACGATCACCGTTGCAGCTATCATCATTACCGGAATCATCGGAAATATGTTCGGTGATGTGATCTGCCGGCTGTGCGGGATCAGGCATCCGATCGCCACAGGTCTCGCCATCGGAACGGCTTCCCATGCCATGGGAACGGCCAAAGCTATGGAGATAGGAGAGATCGAAGGTGCTATGAGCAGCCTTTCTATCGCTGTTGCCGGACTTATGACGGTTATCGGTGCAACGATCTTCTATCAGTTATATTAATGTATTATGAATCAGATAAATGGAGGTTAACAATTATGGAAAAAACAATTATCTGTATCGGACGTGAATATGGAAGCGGCGGACATGCCATCGGAAAGATTCTTGCAAAACGTACCGGGTATGAATTCTATGATAAAGAACGTTTCATTGCAATTGCAAAAGAACGTGGATTTGAGGGGGAAGTTGAAGAATATCTGGAAGAACAGCCGATGAACAGTCTGCTGTATTCTATCGCTATGAACTACTCCAGACCTAAGAAGAAGCCATTTCCTTTTGAACTCGTAGAAGAACTGGCCGCCGAGAAGCCGTGCATCATCATTGGCCGCTGCGCCGGATACCTTACACGTGAACAGGACAATGCCTTCAGTGTATTCATTCATGCAGATATGGACAAGCGGATTGCTGCAGTCATGGCCCGTGACCACATCAATTCCCGCTTAAAAGCCAAACGTAAGATTGAAGAAATTGATGAAAAACGCAGTACTTTCCGCAAGGAATTCACCGGTGAAGAATGGGGACAGTCCAAATACTACAACCTGTCCATTGACACCACTCATCTGAGTTATCAGCAGGCTGCAGATCTGATTCTTTATTACAAAAAACTTGCAGAAGAGGCTCAGAAATAAAAGAATCTGCCTTTAGAAATCTGCCTTTATGAATCATTCTTTTTGTGATAAGATGAGAATACCGACTGAACAACAAGGGAGGATTTCTTATGATCAAGGTTATCGGTCTCAATACAAAAGTATTAAAAAAAGAACCTTTCTCCGGTTCTCATCATGGCATGCGCTTCTTCATGCGTGCAGAAAATGACATTCTGCACGTATGGGTGTATCCGGAACCATGGTGCTTCGAACAGACTTCTGATGATGTAAAGACTTTGAAAGATTTTCCATTCACCGGAGAAGGACTGGATGAATCACTGGAATGGATCTCTCAGGAATTTGAAGAGCGCAAAGATTACTGGATGCAGATGGAGAAAGATAAGATGAAAATGATACTATAAATCACTGACCGCTGCAAATATATATTTCAGATATTTCCGTTCTTCGTTTGGATCGATCACATTGACAATACTGAGAATGTAAATATCTGAACTCCATTTTTTCTTCTCTTTCTGCAGTAATTCCATCATCTTTCTGTAAGTTCTGCTGATATCTCCGTCACTTTCCCGCGATACAGCCACAAGATATTCCCCCGGCTTCATCTCTGTATATACTTTCTGCTTTTTATCCGCAAAACTAAACACATTTTTATACGAATATATTCCCTTCATAAATGCTTCTTTCCCAATTGCGGATCCCATTGGAAATGCCTGGACATCCGGAATCTCACAACATTTCAGATGTCTGCGTATATCTTCTGCTATCTCCCCGGACGAAGTCGCCGGTGACGACCGGACTTCTGTCAACATCAGATATAAAGAATGTTCCACTTTTCTGATCACCGGTTTCCCTACATCTGCGATCCGGATCTGATCCAGAATCTTCCTCGTTCCGGCAATCGTGTGGATCTTCCGGTCCAGTTCTCTTCTCATCATGAGCAGTCTGTCATACTGCTGATCCACAAAAGCGTCAAATCTTACCTCTTCCCCGCCCAACAGGTATTCTTTAATATCTCCCACCGAACAGTCCAGTTCACGGAATGTTCGGATAAAATAATAGGAGCTGATCTGTGCATAACTATAATAGTGATATCCGTTGACCGGATTCTTCTTCGGCACCAGAATTCCCTGGCGCTCATAATAGCGGAGTGTATCTCTGGTGGTCTGGCACATCTTTGCAAATTCACCTGCAGTAATGCAGTATTCGTCTTTTTTCTGCATATCTTTCACTCTCTTTCTTGACATGGGTGTTACCCCCAGTTTTATTCTAGCACAGGATTTTGCAGTATGACACTGTATTTTTCCAATTCTTTTGAACACACAATTTTTTATATTATATGGAGGTTTCTCATGAATACTTTTAAGAAAATATACTGTCGCATTTTTCAGACTTGTTTTAGAATTGCTCTTCCGTTTCTTCCTTACCGGGAACCGGAATTAATCGATGGATTCAAAAATGTCCCTGCCGTACTGAAAAAACATCACATTTCTCACATTCTGCTCGTCACAGATCCAGGTGTCTACAAGCTTGGACTTACAAAACCTTTGGAAAAACAGCTTTCAAAATCTCAGATTTCATGTACAATATATAAAGATACAGTTGCAAATCCAACTTCTGCCAACGTAGAAGATGCGAAGGATCTTTATCTTGACCATGAATGTCAGGCACTTCTTGCATTCGGCGGCGGTTCTTCCATGGACTGTGCAAAAGCAGTCGGTGCAAGACTTGCCCGCCCGCATAAGTCTCTTTCTAAGATGGAAGGCATCTTAAAGATCTGGCACAGACTTCCGCTCCTGATCGCAGTTCCGACAACTGCCGGAACCGGAAGTGAGACCACTCTTGCAGCTGTGATCACCGATGCAGATACGCATCACAAATATGCAATCAACGATTTTAATCTGATTCCAGACTATGCGGTACTGGAGCCATCCGTCACTTACGGACTTCCGCCACAGCTTACGGCAACTACCGGTATGGACGCACTGACCCATGCCATTGAAGCTTATATCGGACGTTCTACTACCAGACAGACACGCAGCGCAGCTGTTGAAGCAATCCAACTGATCTTCGACAACCTGCAAAACGCTTATAATAATGGAAATGACAAAACTGCAAGACATCATATGCTCCGTGCCTCTTATCTTGCCGGAACTGCCTTTACCAAAAGTTATGTCGGATATGTGCACGCCGTAGCCCACAGTCTCGGTGGATGTTACGGAATTCCTCATGGACTTGCCAATTCTGTACTCCTTCCGGTCATACTAGAAGCGTATGGAACTGCCGCACACAAAAAGCTAGCCAGACTTGCGCGTCTTACCGGCATCTCTGATTCGGACCTTGACGCAGTTGCTGCCGGAGAATTCATCCGGCATATCCGAAACATGAATCTTTCCATGAATATCCCTGAGACACTGGATGGTATCCGCAATGAGGATATTCCGAAACTGGCCCGTTATGCAGATAAAGAAGCGAACCCTCTCTATCCAGTACCTGTTTTATGGGGACCTTCAAAACTGGAACAGATGTATCATCTTGTACAGGAGGTAAATGAAAATGACAGAAACAGAAATTCAGAACATCCTGGAAAAGCAGCATAAATTTTTCCAGA
>OLSL01003779.1_pt1 | contig 10289 bp, 3 predicted proteins | sample 1672511 | NCBI WGS metagenome assembly OLSL01 (sample SAMEA3136694, study PRJEB25190) | human gut metagenome | biome: human gut; feature: human-associated habitat; material: faeces | place: Austria | collected 2013
GCCAGGCGTCGGGTCCGGCTCGGGCGTCGGCTCGGGATCGGGCGTCGGCTCAGGCACCGCCTCATCGGTCACCGTAATCGTAATGTTCAGACGCTCAGAATACTCGCTGTACGACATGCCAGGGTGCTGTGCCGCAATGCGCACATACATGTTGCTATCGAGCGCAATAGGCTCAGTGTACTTTACGCGGCCTTCGTCACGGCAGGGGCAGGTGTCGTTGGTGGTGTACCAAATCGTCGCGCTATCCTCGGCAGAAAGCTCCAGCTTCGTGCCCTTGGGCACCGTAATGTAGTTCTCCTTGGGCGACCATGCACCAAACGTCGTCGCACCAATCGTCGCCACCGGTCGCGCCGGTCGCACTGCCTCGGCAGACACGCGAACGTCGACCCGCTTGGACAGCGCCGTGCCGTCCACCGCCGCCGTCAACGTCGTCAAACCGGGCAGAGCACCATGCAGCACAAACGTCGCCGCGCCGTCCTCGCCCGTCACGGCCTGGGTGGCATCGACAGAGCAGATAGCCGAGGACTCCAGCCCAACACTAACCTTGGCGCCCGTAAACGGCTTACCCGCCTTATCGGTCACGTGCGCCACCAGCTCAAAGTCACTGCCATCAAGCATGGTCACGGCCTGCTCCACGTTGAGCTTGAGCTTGTCGGCACGAACGCCCACGACAAGCTCGCCACTTGCCCAGCGCGCCATGGCCGTGCCGGCGTAGTTGCGAGCACCGTCGAGCTCAAACGCCACCGTCGAGCCCGCCTCACGCGCATCGGCATAGCGAATACGCAGCACGCGCGACAGCGGCTTGCCATTGGGATCGTCCTGCTTGTCGAGCCACGTATACGTCACGTCGCCCAAGCCCTGCGCGCACAATGCGACCAGGGCATCGTCGCTCGCATCCATATACTGCGCAAACTCAACCTCAATGCAATCAGTATAGGCATGGGCCGAAGCCACCTCGGGCGCCGCCGTCGACACCAAGCCAATGTTCACCTCAGTCTGAATCGGCGGCACGCGCAGCCAAGCCGAACGCGCCTCCTCATACCCGTCCTTGGTCACGCGCACCTGATACCAGCCGGTCGGCGTATTCCAGTTGTATGCACCGTCCGCACCCGTTGCAAGCGGATTGTCCTGCTCATACTCCTCGGCATCCCAACGCACCGCATTGGTACCGGCCGCATCGTCGGCGCTCCACAGCTCAACCGTTGCGCCTTCAACCGTATTGGACAGCAGGCCCTCGTACACCACGCCCGCAGGGTCGGGTGCAGCCTTGGCAGCCACATTGCGATAACGCGCCTCGAAGATCGACTGCATCTTCTCGTCCGAGATCAAGCCGTCCTTGTTAGCCTTGTAGACCTCGGCATCGGTCAGCTCACCCCAGTTGACCGTAATACGATTCTGGCACGCGCGCTCCACCTGCTCGCAGGCAACATCGTAGGCGCATTCGGCATTGGTCAGCTTAATCGCGCGCTCCGAACCTACGCTGGTCGAAGCCGCGTCATAGGCAGCGCCCACCACGGTACCCGCCGAACCGGCCGTCAGCACGCCGGCGATTGTCATAATGGAGCCCACCGCCACATCGGTGCCATCGTGGCAGAGCTGGCGATACAGCAGATCCTCAAACGCACGCGCCTTCTCCATGGCGTCACGCAGCGCGTAAATGCACTTCCAGTCGTCCTCGGTCTTCTCGGGCTTGGCAAGCAAGCGCGTATGCTGAAGCTCATAGCCCTCGCGCTCGCCCTTCACCTTCTGCATGCGGACGTTCACGTTCTCCCAGTTCTTGCTGGCATCGTTCACGCCGTAAATGCCGGTAAAGATGCCGATGCCCTTGGTCGCCGCGGGAAACGCCTGGCCGGCCGCCTTCCACGCATCGGTCTTAAAGACCTGTCCGAACATCTCGCACTCGATCTTATAGCTCTTGAGCGAACGGATCGTGCGGATGAGCTTCATATGGGCGCTCACGTCGCCGTTGCGCTTCCAGGCCATGAGCCATCCGCGCACCTTGGAGTTGTTGAGGCTATGGACCACATTCCAGTTGTCGTACAGGTAGAATGTCGCACTGCATGGCGATCGAGTTAAACAGAAGCGCCTGGTTCTTGTTGTTATTGGAGTTCTCGATAAACTCCGACTCGATATAGGCCGTCTGCTCGCCATCGGGCGCGGCGACCTTAAAGCCCTTGACGGTATCGTCGTCAGCCGCCTTGTAGCTCAGTGAGCTGCCGAGCGCCTGGCCCAAATCGTTAAACCCGCTCGTCGACTGGCCGTTGTACTCGCTGGCCTTAATGCCCGCACACTTGTTAAGTGCCGCAGCGGTTGCGTCATTCCAGCTTCCATATTGGTTGAGCTGGCCGATACCCATCGACTGGCCCACCAGATCCTCGGCCTGCTGGGCAATAAACTCCGCTCGCGATGCATGGTCGACAAGTTCCTTGATGGCCGCCGCATCCGCAGCGTTCGCGCCCTGGGCCGCCGCGAGTTCCTGATACCAATCCTCGCTGGTGCCATAAGCATCTTCAAAGATCATCTTGTCCACATTGACGCCATAGCTGTCGCCCTGCTGGGTCAGCAGCGCCGCCGACCCGCCGACCGCGGCCTTGAGCTCAGCCGCAAACTGCGCGGCCTCGTCGTTGCCAGCATCATCGCCCTCGCCGTCGCTGGCGGCAGGGGCGCGACGAGCCTTACGGGCAGCTCCACCTTGGGCTTCGTCCTCTTTACCGTCCTTATCCTCCTCGGCAAATGCATCGGCGACCATCTGGTCAATCGCGTCGTTAAAGGCCTCATCGACATCATTAAACGAGTTATCCATCATATACTCGTGCCACTGCTGCACAGCATTCGAGAACTCCTGCTGGCGCTCCTCGGCCGCGGCGGAATGCTTTTTGGCCGAGGCGTTGGCGTCAAAACTCAGCATGGTCATAAGCTGAGCATTGGAGATGCGGTAGGTCTGCGGCATAAAGATCTGCTCAAAGTTGCCGCAGTTCACATAGGTCGAGTCATTCGCCTTGTTAAACTCGTCGAGCAGCTTAAGGTAACCCTCGTCCACATACTCCGCCACATAGCGCACACGGGTGCCCTCGCGCGACTTTTGGGTCAGAGGAATCGTCACCGTCTTGCCATCCACGCAGTCCACGTACAGGTCGAGCGTGTCGGCGGCCGCTTCGTTTCCCACCTCGAGCGTGATGTCAAAGGTCCAGTAGGCGTTCTTCTTTTGCGGCAGATGATGGAAGGTCCACAGACTCTTGCCGGTGTCCTTGCCGTCCTTGACCAAGTTTTGCGTACCGCCACGATACGTCACATCAAAGTTCCAGACCGAAGCACCCGGAACATAGCGCACATAATTGCGAGCCGTTACCTCGGCAGCAGCGGCGGCGACATCGGTCGAGCCCACGCGCGCTTCGAGCGTCACGCGCTCGGCGGCAAGCGTATCCTGCGGCAGTTCGTATTCAATCTTGGCACGGCCGAGTTTATTGGTCTTGCCGGTGTACTTTGCAGCCGACGAGCCCGTCCCCACGGTGAGCTGCACGCTCTTGCCCGGCGCTGCATAAACGTAGGCCACATTGCCCAGTAGGCTGTGAACGTCGGTGTTGTCGACCTCGATGCGCGATCCGCTAACCTCGAGTGTGGTGCTTCCCAGCGGCAATGTCACCTCGCCCAGCGTAATGAGCGGCGAGACGGCATAGATGCCCGCGGCCTTAGGCTTAAAGCGCACAAACACATCGGCGCCCATGCCCCTCCTCATATCGAGAACGAGGTTGTCGCCCTCCCAAGTTGTGGCAGCCCACATGGCATCGGAGCTGGCGCCGGCTTCGCGAGCGCCTGCGGACACATCCTCGACGGCATCCTTGGCCAGCGGAATCTCAATCTTGGCAGCCTGGCTGTCCTTGAGCTCGTAATGAATGCGCAGCTCGGTCTCCGCGCCAACGACCGCGGACGAATCAGCGATAACCGAGCCCGCCGTCAGCCCGCGCTCGGCACGATACGTCTCCACGTCAAACGTGGGGACGTCGAGCGTCACGTCGAGCTGTTTGCCGTCCTCGATCTTCACCTGCTTTTGCGCGATATGCTTACCCACGGTCAGCCCTAGGCGGCTAAACGTGGAATAGCTCGTCGCTTGGATGTCGTAGCTCGTCTTGTTAAAGGCGACGATGGTGTACGAACCGGCCTTAAGGCGCGGCGTCTCGGCCTTCATGATAGGCGTGGTGCCATCGTCTTCGTAACCCATCAGATAGGTGACGCCGTCGGCGACCAGCTTGCCGTCGGACGTACGGAACACCAGCACGCGGTTGGCGCCCTGGTAGTCGCCCTTGGTCGTGACCGTCGCCGTGCCCCAGGGCTTCAAGTCGATATCGACCTTGCCGGCCGAAGGCTTCACCGTCGCCGTCGCCCCACCCAGCTTGAGGCTGTCTTTGGGCTCGAGCGTTATCTCCAGATCCTGGTCCGCGTCGGCAATGGCCTGCGACACCACGAGTGCTGTGCCCTGGATACGGAAGTCGTTTTCCTTGTCACCCTTGGCAGGCTTAAGCGTCTTGCCGCCGCTCTTCACCGTCAGATCGATGTTATCGAGACTATCGAGCTCAATGCGTTCGGTCTTATCCTGGCCCACAATCGGTTCAAGATAGCCCACGTTGAGTTCAATCGCACGCGAAGCCGGAATCTTGGTAAAGTCCTCAGCCTTAATCTCTCCGATATTCCATGTGCCCGTCATCTGGTCGCCCGGGCGCGCCAGCACCATGTCATAGTAACCGCTGAGCGAAATGCGCAGGGTGGCTGCTGTCTTGGAGAGAGCGTCCGCTGTAAAGCTGCCGTCATCGCCAACCGCCAGCGGCGTGGACTGCCCCGCCTGCACGAGCGTAGCCGTCGCGCTCTGGGGAAGTTTGCCCGTCACCTGGGCCGCCTCGCCCATCCACTCAAACGTGTAGGCAGGCTTCGAGGAATCGACGGAGTCCTTGCGATCGGCCACGGCATCGGCAAGCTTTTTGACCATCGAGGGGTTGCCAGCCGAATCGGTCGCATAGGCATAGATGGTCTGGCCTTCACCAAAGGGAATCGCATACGTTACGCCATCGATTGTCACGCGCTCATTATAGTCGCCCGGATAGCCCGCCTCACCAAACTGAAGATCGGGGTTCATCACGCGCAGGGCAACGGCATTATGGTTCGTCTCGTTTCCGTATCTCGTGTTCTCAAAAGCTCCCCACTCTATCATTTCCACGCTTTTGGGTAGCACAATCTCTTTGCCGGCAATCGCAGGATCAAGAGAGGCGAACGCGTGCGCTCCGATAGATCTGACACCATCGCCAATCGTCACCGACGACACATGCGAGCACCCGTCAAAGGCATAGCGCTCAATCCGCTCCACCGTGCCCGGCACGTTGATCTGCGTAAAGGTGAGTACCGTTGTGTCCGAGACATAGAACTGCGGTACGCCGCAATTGGCGAAGGCGCGATAGTCGATAGTCTTAACCGAAGGCGGCAGCGTTGCCACCACATTGTCGTCAAGTTGTTCGCAGCCCTCAAAGGCCTGCTCGGGAATCGTGGTAAAGGCCGCGTTGTTGGGCCAGGTCACCGTGTGAAGTGTCTTGCTTCCGGTAAACGCATTCCAGCCCAGTTCCTCAACCGAATCGGGCAGTGCGATTTCCTTGATGCTGCTGCCGCCCAAACCGCCCACAGAGCGGATATGCGAATCGGGGGCAAACGTAATTGATGTGACCGCAACGTTTCCCATGCCCTTAAGACTCACGACATTTTTGCCGTCGATGGCCGAGGGCACCTCCAACGTGGTAATGCCCGCGTCGCCATACTCGATAGAAATTTCGTTGGTGAGGCTATCGATCGAGAAGTAGTACTGCGCAGGAGTCTGCTCGCCGGCCACGTAGCCATCATCGTATTCGCCTTTTACGCCCGTAGCGCCCTTCGAGGTCATCCAGAGCCCAAGATCCTCATTCCAGGTTGCTTCGGCTTCGGCGGTCTCCTCCCGCTTCTGCTGCTCGGCGAGTTCCTTGCCCTCGACAAGATCAGTGGCGAGCGTACCCGCAGGTGTGGTCTCGGTCTGCCCGGCGCCCGTTAGGCCCGCCGCCGATGCAATCTCGGAGGGCGGGGGCGTAGGGGTATCACCGCTATCGAGCACTGTGGGGTCGGCGGCGCCGGCATCGGGCGCGGGGTCGGCGGAAGCAGAGTCTGACGTTTGGGCGTCAGCCGAATCGGCGGGAGCGGCGTCGGCTGCTTGGCCGTCATCCGTCTGCACAAAAGTGCCGTCGGTGTTGAGGGCCTCAGCAAACGCGCCCGCGGGAAACGAACCCGTCACCATCGCGAGGGTCACCGTGGCAACCGTCAGCCGTCGGCAAAGCGCTCGAGCAGTAGTCCACCTCATGGTCGTTCCTTTCCTGCAAACCAAAAGTCATCCAGCGTAATCGTTGTTCAAAAACAAAGCGAACGGTAGGTTCATATATGCGAACCTACCGTTCTACCTGCGCAAACCACCGCAAAGGGGACAGGCACCTTTGCGGTGGTTCTGGACTCGGCCGGCCAGTTTGTCTCGATCTGTAACAGTTAGAGGTCAAATTCCCCGCCTGGTGTTACAGATCGAGACATTAGATTGGCGGCCATTCGGTTCATCTCAATCTGTAACATCTAGAGCCGTTTTGACTGGCTTGGTGTTACAGATTGAGATTTTGCTAAAGCCGAGGATGGGCGCCGCCACCAAAACCTAACGCTTGCGGCGCTTGGTTGCGGCGATGCCGGCAGCGGCAACGGTTGCGCCAGCGATACCTAGGGCGGTGACCGTCATTACGGTGGTATCTCCCGTGGTAGCCAGGACAGCATCGCCCTTCTTGGTCGGCGCGGCTTTCTCAACCGTCTTGGTCGTGGCGGTTGTCGTGGCCGGCTTAGCCGCGGGTTTGGTCTCGGGTTTCGTCTCAGGCTTGGTTTCGGGCTTGACCTCGGGCTGCGGCGTCGGATTGGGATCCGGCGTAGGCTGCGGATCGGGAGTCGGCGTGGCTTCAGGCGTAAAGGTCAAATCGGTGTTGAGCCACAGAGTGAAGATACAGCCGCTCTCGGGATCAACTACACTCGCTTCGCCCATCTGGTAGCCGCACTCCTGGCCGTTGATCACCAGCTTGGTGTTGGGCGTAAAGTAGAATCCGCGCGCGGGCTTGAGGTAGATACCGTAGCGATAGGTCACGCCAGGCTTAAAGGCGTCGATGTGGTTCGTGATGTTCTGATCCCAGAACTCCTGAGAGTTCACTTCGCTGCCGTCGCTACCCGTCCAGTACTCACACTGAGGAAGGAAGTTGGAGCCCGTCGGAACATTCGCCGTAAAGACCGGCTTATCGCCTGCCTTGAAGGTGGTCGTGGCGCCGTTGATCTCGATAACGTCGATGGCCCGCCATTCGTCGATCGGCTGCTCGCACAGCATATTGTCAGCGTTTGGCGCGAAGACGCCGTTGACGGTCTTGATGTGGTGCGTCCAATGGCCGTTGACGTACATCATGCAGTCATTGCCCACGGTATTGTCGCCCTTGAGCCTCAGCTCGACGGAATACATGTAGAACTTGCCCTCTTCGAAGTGTTCGATCCTCCTCGCGCCCGTCGGATACTTGGCGGGGTCGGAATACCAGAAGGCAACGGGCGTGAGCTCCGCGGGGTCGCTGCCATCCATCTCCTCCCAGCACTCGTAGGCGATCTCGTACTTGTCGGCGTCAGCAGCGGGAATCGTCGCGGTCGCGCGGGGCGCCTCGCCGGGCGCGTAGTTGGTCTTCACGTCGTTGACGTTCAGGTTATGGAGGGCTTCGTTTTCTGACGCAACGAGCGTAATTTCGCTATTGATGGCGTAGCGGAGGTAATAATCGTACCTGGTTTCGTTGAGGATAGTCGAGCTGCCTTCATAGTCAGTTCCGGTATACTCCAGTGCCGTGCCAATATAGAGAGCCTCATTGCGCGTGAGTCGATACGAGCCGCCTGCCGCGCCACCCGTAAAGGTCAGCGTCAGCCTCATGTGATTGCCAACGGGTTCGAAGCGAGCCGTCACGTCGGACATGGACGCATCCTGAACTTCGACCAGAATGCCCGAAGCGGCATCGGCCCTGTAGTACTTAACCTCGACGACTTCGCTCGCAAGCGTTTCTGGAATGCCGCCCTCAACATCGGGAAAATCATAGGTATACGACTGGCCCTTTTCGAGTGTGACATTGCTCGGAAGCGCGCAGTCCGTGTAGCGGGGAACCACGGTCGTATTGACCCTAACGTCGCTGCCGCCAACAACATCGGTCACACCGCAGGGCATGATGGCGTTGCTCGCCGGCATGGCGGCGTTGTCGTCGCCAGAAGCGTTTTGCCCAGCGAGCGCAGCACCGCTAGACTCATTGGCGGCATCGGCTGGGATTGTCTGCTGAGGCTCAACGGTGGCTTGCGCCGCCGGAGCAGCATCGGTTGCAGGCGCGGTCGAAGCAGCTGATGCGGTCGTTGCAGCCGTATCCTCCGCAACCGTCGGCGTCACCGGAGCCGCGGCAACCTCATCCGTCCCGGCGGCGGGATCGGCGCATTCCGTCGCCAGAGCCACGCTCGGCAGCAGCAGCTGGCCGACCATAAGCGCACACGCACCAGCGCAAGCGATTTTGGCACCCACACAACGCCAGGTACCGTGAACCAGCGAGCAGGTACGCTCGCGTTGGGTTTGCTTGTCAAAGTGGCTTCCGTACATAACGGCCTCCTTGGTCGTAGGGACATACCACCAAGATGTGCCAAATGACTCCATATGCCTAGGTTCGTAGATGTGAACCTAGGCCTCTACCTGCGGTTTAATTCAATATGATTTCGCCATCGCCACACTCGTCCCGGGAACGCTACAATCGAGGACACGATTATTCGTCCACCCAAAGGACCGTCCTTGAACCTGAGCAGGTCTAAAATCAACGCGCTTCTGGCACTCGCGCTCTTCACCTTCGCCTTCCTTGCCGCCGAGTTTCGCTTCGACGTCAATGTCGGGCTGCTCGCCGGTGCCGAGCGTGTTGTAATTGCGCAGGGCTTCATCCTTGGCGCCAGCGTCATCGGCTTTATCGGATATGCGCCGCTGCTTGGGCTCGCACAGCGCAAAGGCCGGCCTCAGGCAGTTGTCAGCGCCGCCGTTCCCATCGCCATCTTGGGGTTGACTCAGATTCAGTCCCCCACGAGCCCGCTTGCGCTCGAGATTCTGGGATGCCTCTCATTCCTCGGACTCGGCCTACTGGGCGCCGCAGCGCACCATGCCTTTTCGTTGGCATTCCAGGATGACCCCAAACTCGCCACCGGCGCAGGAGCAGCCTATGCCGCGGGCATCCTGATGCAGTTCGTCGTCAACCTGATTGATTGCGGTGGCATCGTCGAGCTCATCATTCTTGGCGCGGCAACGATCTGCATCTCCGCCCTCAGCGTCGTTCCCCAAAAGGCTGCCGAGAGTTCCAGCCCCGCCATCAATCCCTTTGCCGAGCCCTCGCACGCCCTCGCCAAGCAGGCGTGCTGGAGTATCGCGCTCGTCGTGATTCTCGCCTGCCTGTTCTCGACGCTCGACAACGTCGTCACGTTCTCCAACGCCCACGGCACCATCGCCGTACAGACCTGGCCGCGCCTCTTTTTGGCGGCGAGCGGTCTCGTCGCCGGTATCGTCTTTGATCTTGCCGAGCGTCGCTACATGGGCCTCATCATGCTCGGCGTCACGGTACTTTCCACCATCTCAATCTTGGCTGTGGAAGCCGGTGCCGATCCCAACCTGGGCCTTGTCGTCTTTTACCTGAGCTCGGGCTTTTTTGTCACGTTCTTTACTGCCAACTTTACACAGCTGGCGCCGCGCATGCATACGCCCGCACTGTGGGCTGGCATGGGCCGCGCAGCCAACAACGTGTGCGCGTTCACTACGTCGGGCATCTCGCTGGCACTTGTGACCTCGGGCAATGTCGCCATCATCATGATCGGCGCGCTCATGCTGCTTGTGGCGGCAAGTGTGGCGTTTGTAGCTGCGGGCCTGTTCCGCCTGCCCCAAACCGAGCAGGAGCGCGAACACCAGCAACGAGCCGAGAAAGCGCTCGCTGCGCCGAGCATCGAAGAGCAACGCCAGGCCTTCATCGCCAACCACGCTCTCACCCCACGCGAAGTTGACGTGCTCATAGCCGTGACACAGGACGAACGCCCGCTCAAGCAAATCGCCGAGGAACTCGGCATCTCGATGCGCATGGTACAGCGCCACCTGAGCTCTATCTACCAAAAGACGATCGCGTCGGAAATGTTGGTGTAAGCGCGCCGACGGCTGACCGCCAAACGCA
>OLSL01003786.1_pt1 | contig 10285 bp, 7 predicted proteins | sample 1672511 | NCBI WGS metagenome assembly OLSL01 (sample SAMEA3136694, study PRJEB25190) | human gut metagenome | biome: human gut; feature: human-associated habitat; material: faeces | place: Austria | collected 2013
TTGGCGGCGGCTTCGGCGGCATGGGCGGCGGTTCCAGCCACGGCGGCGGCGGTGGCCGTGGGCGGTAATGAAAATAAAAAGAGAAAGGCAGTGGCTTTGATATGTACCCCCAATACTGGACACCCAGTATGGGGGTATTTTTATGCGATACAGTTATGAGCACAAAAAGAAGTGTGTTGAATTGTAACGATATTTTACAAAAAATTCACGCTGGCAGGGTTGCCGCCGCATACCGGATGTGCTATGATGAAGTGCAAAATTTCAAGCGGAGCGATGAATTTTGATTTGTCAAGCTCGCGGAATCAGGAGGAACTACCATGCAGAAGAATTATGTGCAGGAAATTCTGAGCATCATTCACAGCGGTCTGTCCAAGGCAGAGCTGGCCGAAAAACTGTCTGATTACCATGAAAAGGATCTGGCGGATGCGTTGGAGTCACTGACCCCCGCCGAACGTCAATCGCTCTATTCCATTCTGGGCGTGGATACTGTTGCCGAGATCTTTACTTATCTGGACGATGCCGAGCCGTACCTGAAAGAGCTGCCCAGCCATGAAGCTGCAAAGGTCATTTCCAACATGGACTCGGACGATGCGGTGGACGCGCTGGAAGACCTTGACGATACCGATAAGAACGAGATCGTCAACAAGCTGGACAAAGACTCGGTTGAAGATGTGAAGATGCTGCTCTCGTATGACGAGGATGAGATCGGCAGCAGGATGACAACCAACTACATCTCCATCAAAAACGATATGACCATCCGGCAGGCGATGAGCGAGCTGGTGAAACAGGCCGGAGAAAACGATAACATCTCCACGCTGTATGTGGTGGACGAAAACGAGCACTTCTATGGTGCAATCGACCTGAAAGACCTCATCATTGCACGTGCAGAGGAAAGTCTGGAAAGCCTGATCGTCCGCTCTTATCCCTACGTCACAGACCGGGAGCAGATCAGCGATTGTATCGACCGCATCGTGGACTACGCGGAGCGCAGCCTGCCGGTGCTGAACGATGCCGGCAAGCTGGTGGGCATCATCACATCGTCCGATGTGGTCGAGCTGGTCGATGATGAGATGGGCGATGATTACGCAAAACTGGGCGGTCTGACCGGCGAGGAGGATCTGAACGAAAGCGTTTTTGAAAGCGTGAAAAAGCGTCTCCCGTGGCTGATCGCTTTGCTGTTCCTCGGGATGCTGGTCTCCTCGGTCGTCGGCGCGTTTGAATCAGTGGTGGCGGTGCTGCCGGTGGTCATCTGCTTCCAGTCCATGGTGCTGGATATGGCCGGCAACGTTGGCACCCAGTCGCTGGCAGTGACCATCCGTGTGCTGGTGGATGAAAACCTGACCCTTTCCAAAAAGCTGCAGCTGCTCTGGAAGGAGACCCGCGTGGGTCTGTTGAACGGTGCAATTCTGGCCGTGATGGCCTTGGGTTTTCTGGGCTGCTACATCCACTTTTTCAAGGGCTATGTCTGGACCTCGGCGTTTTTGCTGTCCGGCTGCGTCGGGCTGTCGCTGATCGTGTCCATGGTCATTTCCAGTCTGGTGGGCACGCTGATCCCGATGCTGTTCCACAAGATCCATATCGACCCGGCGGTTGCCTCCGGCCCGCTGATCACCACGATCAACGATCTGGTGGCGGTTGTGGTCTACTATGGCCTTGCCATGGTCGTGCTGATCGATCTGTTCCATCTTGCATGATAAAAAATAAAACAGGAACCGGTGCACCAAATGTAATGTGTGCAGGTTCCTGTTTTTCTTTGCGCAGGGGCTTATAGCAATTCAACTTTTTAATGCCCCAGCAACAGCGTTGAATTGCATATCGCAAATATGCTGTTTGAATGTTACACTAATTTCTTGTCTTGCGATAAAACAGGCGGCTGCGCAAAGTGCTGTGCAGCCGCCTGTTTTTTCATTTAACCAACATTGATATGCCCCACCGGCATGATCTTGCGCTTGTTGTCGTCCGGTTTGGCGGTCAGGCTCATGGCAAAGGCCACCGGGCCCACACGACCCATGAACATGACCAGCATATACAGGATCTTTGCCCCGTTATTCAGCTGGCTGGTCACACCTACGGAAAGTCCCACCGTGCCAAAGGCCGAGCAGGACTCGAAGATGGCATCCACCACCGACACCGCGTCCGAGGTGTTGTAGTACACCACGATGGCCGAGCCGATTGCTGCCGCCGCGCCCAGCACGATAATGGTCAGCGCACGGTAGACCGTCTTAGACTCGATATGATGGTCGGCGATCACGCAGTCGTCGCGCCCCTGCGCCACGCTGCGGATGGTCAGGATGATGACTGCGAAGGTGGTCACCTTCACACCGCCGCCGGTAGAGCCGGGCGCTGCGCCGATGAATTGCAGCACGCTCATCAGCAGCTTGCTCAAGGTACCGCAGGAAGCCAAGTCCACGGTGTTCATGCCGGCGGTACGGGTGGATACCGACTGGAACAGCGAAGCCATCACCTTGCCGGGCACCGACAGCCCGCCCAGCGTGGCGGGGTTGTTCCACTCCATCAGTCCCAGCCCCAGCGCACCGCCCAGCCATAAGATCACCGAGAAGGACAGCACCACCTTGGCGTGCAGGGACAGACGGCGTTTTTGGTACCACTGGCACAGCTCCACCCAGACCATAAAGCCCAGACCGCCGGAGATGATCATGAATATGATCACTGCCTGCACATAGTAGTTGTTGACATAGGGCACCAGCGAGGAGTACGCCCCGAAGCGTCCGAACAGGTCAAAGCCCGCATTGCAGAAAGCCGAAATGGCAGTGAACACGCTGATCCAGACGCCCTCCGGCCCGAACTGCGGCACAAAGGCGAACAACAGCAGCAGAATGCCGATGCCTTCAAACATCGCCGCCAGTCCCACAACGATCTTCAGCACGTTTTTGGCCTGATCGTAGCCGTCTGCCGAGACGCTCTCGCCCAGTAAGCGCAGGTCCCGGAAGCCCATGCGTCGGCGCATGGCCAGCGCAAAAAAGCTGGTAAGGGTAACAAGGCCAAGGCCGCCCACCTGAATGAGCAGCAGCACCACCGCCTGCCCGAACCACGTGAACTGCGTCCATGTATCCCGCACCACCAGCCCGGTGACGCAGGTGGCACTGGTGGCTGTGAACATGGCATTGAGCACATCCAGCCGTCCGTGCCTGCTGGAAATGGGCAGGGTGAGCAGCAGCGTGCCCAGCGCGATCACGATAATAAAGCTGACGCAGATAATCTGGGTCGGGGTGCTCAGTCCCAGCTTTCTCCGCCGGACCGACCTCTGATGCCGCAGCTTTTTGCGGATATTTTTCATTTTTTCCATAGCATCCTCCCTGCGCAGCACGCAGCCGCTTTGCATTCCCTTATAGCATACACCATTTTGCCCGCAGGTTCAACTTGATTTTACACCTCGGTTGCGGTATTATAATATGGTACTGTATTTTGGGCGGCTGTCCTGTGCCCCCAAGGATGCAGGCTCCTGTCTCCGTAGCTCAGCTGGATAGAGCGTCCGCCTCCTAAGCGGAAGGCCGTGTGTTCGAATCACATCGGGGACGCCACTTAAAAATGCGAAGATCATTTTTCCATGGGAAAGACGATCTTCGCATTTTTCATTTTAAACCTATCACCAAAATCAGCCAGCGAATGCCATTAGCAGAATTTTCGGTTCCGGCTAATCAAGCTCCATAGAGCACCTTATACCCAGTTCTTCCGGCCGTAGCGGGTGGTCAACTGGCAGATCTCTTTCTGGAGCTTCTTGGTCAGCTGGGTCTTTTTCAGCCGCCAGCGCCAGTTCTGGCCTACGGTAGAGGGCTTATTGATGCGGGCGGCATTATCCAGCCCCAGCCAGTCCTGCATGGGGATGATGCACATTGCCGCTGCACTGCGCAAAATCAGTGCGATCATGCTTTTATAAAGCTGCTCGTCCGGGGTGGCGTAGTCGTACAGGTAATCCCGCACCATGGCGCGCTCGGCGTCCGAGATGGTCTGGTACCATGAGACCAGCGTCTCGTTGTCGTGGGTGCCGGTGTACGCCACACTGTTCACCGGGTAGTTGTGGGGCAGATAGTCGCTGGCGCTGCCGGTATCGCGGGAGTCAAAGGCAAATTCCAGCACCTTCATGCCGGGGAAACCGCTGTCCCGCACCAGCTGCCGCACGGTGTCGCTCATGTAGCCGAGATCCTCGGCAATGATCTCCCGCTTGCCCAGCGCCTGCTCCACGGCTCGGAACAGCTCGATGCCGGGGCCTTTTTCCCAGTGGCCGTCCACCGCCGTCTCGCTGCCGTAGGGGATGGAGAAATACTCATCGAAGCCGCGGAAGTGGTCGATGCGCACCACATCGTACAGCTCGAAGCAGTACCACAGGCGGGTGATCCACCACTGATAGCCGGTTTCGCGGTGGGCTTCCCAGCGGTAGAGCGGATTGCCCCAGAGCTGACCGGTGGGCGAAAATCCATCCGGGGGGACGCCCGCCACCGCCGTGGGGATGTTGTCCTTGTCCAGCTGGAACAGCCCCAGGTTTGCCCATGCGTCCGCCGAATCCAGCGCCACATAGATGGGGATATCGCCGATGATGCGGATGCCTTTGCTGTTGGCATAGGCTTTCAGTTTGCGCCACTGCTCGTCGAACTTGAACTGGAGATACTTGTGGTACTCCACCTCAAAATACAGCTCCCGGCGGTAGTAGTCCATGGCAGGCTGCCAGCGCAGACGGATGTCCTCGGCCCACTCGATCCACGGCTTGCCCTCAAAGCGGTCTTTCACCGCCATAAACAGGGCAAAATCATCCAGCCACCACTTGTTTTTCTCACAGAATGCCGTAAACACTTCGTTGTGGCCGATGTCGCTGCGGGAGTACGCCAGCCGCAGCAGACGGCCGCGCTCGGTATACAGACGGCTGTAGTTGATGTCGTCTGCCTTGCGGCCGAAGTGTGCCTTTTTGCACTCGTCGGCCGTCAGCACCCCTTCCTCCACCAGTGCATCCAGACTGATGAAATACGGATTGCCCGCAAAGGCGGAAAAGCTCTGATAAGGGCTGTCGCCGTAGCTGGTAACACCCAGCGGCAGGATCTGCCAGTAGGTCTGCCCGGCTTCCTTGAGCCAGTCCACAAAGTCGTATGCCTCCTGCGAAAAGCAGCCGATGCCGTAAGGGGACGGCAGACTGCTGATGGGCAGCAAAATGCCTGCACTTCTCTGCATCTTCTTTTACCTTCCTTTATAACTCGATCATAACACCGGCATGGTCAGACACCTGCGGCTCCTGCAGGCCGCCAAACACCACCCGGCTGCTCTTTACAGCCACCGCCTTGGAGCACCAGATCTGGTCGATGCGCTTTTTTGCCGCTGCATCCGGGGCATCCCGCCAGCCGTCAATGGCTTCCACCACCGTGTAGCCCGCGTCCCGCTGCTGTGCAAGGCGGTAGGTATCCTGCCAGCCGCTGCCCAGCACAAGGTCGTAGCCCTCGCCCCGCACGTCCGCTTCGCTGTTGAAGTCGCCCAGCAGAAAGGCAGTCTTTTTTGCGCCCGCCGCCTTTGAAAGCTTTTCCCACTGGGGAGCGAAAGGCTCTACCTCGTCCTTCCACCAGCCCAGATGCACCGTATAGTACCAGACATCTCCTGCACAGACGCCCAACGTGCGGCGGGTCTTCCAGTTGTTATAATCGTTGATCTGGCTCAGCAGCAGGTTTTCGGCGGCGGTGATGGGCGCACGGCTGAACACCGCCGCGCCCTCATCGTAAATGTCGTAGCCCACCTTTGCCGGAAGCCAGCTCCAATCGTAGTGCACACCCCGCGCTTCCAGCATTTTTGCCACGGCTGCGGCGTGATTGTCCGCTTTCAGCAGCACCATATTGCCGGGACAGGGGTAGTACCCCGCCGGAGTCTCTGCCAGCAGCGGCGCAGCGGGGGTCTCGCCCTCCACGGTGTCCCGCACCTGCAAGGACAGCCCTTCCATCAGCCGGGAGACCAAGGAGCGGGTGCGCCGCATCATGGCGCAGCTGGGCTACGAGCCGAATTTTGAGACTGAACCGGTGGAGGCTTTTTCCAAGACCATCGGCATCATTCTGCCCTCCTCCCAGCGGGACGTCTACGAAAATGCATTCCATCTGGAGATCATCCGCGGCATCGGGCAGTTCTGCAACCAGCGGCGGTATGTGAACACGGTCATCACCGGGCAGGATGATGCAGAGATTCTGGACGCCATCCAGAGCATGGTTGCCAACGCGCAGGCAGATGGTTTCATCCTGCTCTACTCCAAAAAGGACTGTCCTGTGGCAGCCTATCTGCGCAGCGAAGGGCTGCTCCACGTCATTGTGGGCAAGGCAGCACAGTCCGCCAACCAGACCATCTATATCGACAACGACAACGCCCTTGCCGGGGAGGAAGCCGCCGACTACCTCTATGAGATGGGCCACCGCCGCATTGCCTATTTTGGTGTCAGCAATGCCATGCTGTTTTCGGCAGAGCGTAAGCGCGGCTACCAGATGTCCCTGCTCAAGCATGGCATCACCCCCCGCGAAGAGGACTGCGTGGAGATCGACGCCCTGAACGATGCTTACGAAGAAACGCTGAAGGCCCTGCTCACCGCGCCGGACCGCCCCACCGCCATGCTGGTCAGCGATGATATTCTTGCTGTGGTGCTGGAGCAGTTCTGCGGCAAGCTGGGGCTGCACGTCCCGAAAGACCTTTCCATCGTGTCCTTCAACAACTCGCTGTTCTCCCGCATCACCAGCCCGCAGCTGACCACCGTGGACGTGAACCCCTATCAGCTGGGCATGGAAGCAGCCAGCCAGACCATCAACCATATCGAGAACCCGAATCTTCTGGCAACCAAGATCATCGTGCCGCACCGGCTCATCCCACGGGAGAGCTGCTGCCCGCCGCCGGAGGTCTGATGTGCAAAAAACGAGGCCGTTTCCTCTCTTTTCCAGAGAGGCAGAACGGCCTCGTTTTGCTTATTTTTTCCGGTACTCCCGGGGCGTCATGCCGAAGTGTGCCTTGAACACCCGGTTAAAATAGGAGAGGTTCTCAAAACCGCACCGGGAAGCGATGGTCAGAACCGTCTCATCCGTGGCCTGCAGCGCTTCGGCGGCGGCGTTGAGCCGGTACTCGTTCAGAAAGGCCACAAAGCTCTGCCCGGTCATCTGCCGGAACCACCGCATGAAGTGGCTGGCACTGAAGGAGCAGACCCCGGCGGCATCGGCGACCCGGAGTTCCTCGGTATAATGGGCCGAGAGCCATTGCAGGAGCGTTTTCAGCCGCTGGGTGTCGGCTGTCTCGGCGGCAAGCCGCTGCCGGCCCTGTGCAAGGAGCAGGGCAAGAAACCGCAGCAATGCCCCCTTGACCTGCAGCTCGTAGCCGGGGAGCTTGGCGCGGTTGGCATCCTCCACCTCCCGCAGGCAGGCGGCGGCCTGCAGATAGCACAAATCGTTCGGGGTCAGCCGCGCAGGCAGCGACAGACGCCCGCTTTGCAGCGGAAGCAGATATTTCTCGGCACAAAGGTCCTCTGCGCCGCCCAGAAGCTCCAGCTCAAAAATGATGTTTTCGTATTCCATGCACTGCCCTTCGGCCTGCCGCAGGGCATGGAGGGTGCCGGGCGTAAAAATAAAGATGTCCCCCATGCGGGCCTGGCAGCTCTCAGCGCCCACCTGCACCAGTCCTGTGCCCCGCTTGACAAAGACCAGCTCCATGCTCTCCTGCCAGTGGAGCGCCACCTGCGGAAAGTCCCCCGGAATGGTGCAGGGATACAGATTGAAGGGAAACCGCACGGCACCGTGCTGCTTGGTCTCCTGCAAAGATGCCTGATTTTGCATCGTTTCACCTCCCGATGATAGGATTGTACCACAGTCTGCGCTTTTTAGGCAAGATTTTGATTGTTTTATGTGGTATATCTGGAAGTACAGATGTCAAACCTGTTTTCCGCAAGGTGTATTTGAAAACAAAGAAAATGACGAATATTTCGCAAGCACAAACGGGATCCAAGGCTGTTTCACGCAAGATCCGGCTGTGCTTGTAGAAATAGACTAAATTTTCGACTTTTCAGATACACCCTAGGATGTAAGCAAGCTTTGGGTTTCTGCATTGCGGCAGACCCAAGGCGAAAAAAGTAAGATCAAGTAAGGAGTAGGATTTATGGCAGCAAATGTTATGGAGATCTACGGCAGCAAGGTCTTTAATGAGCACGTTATGAAGGAGCGCCTGCCCAGCGCTACTTACAAGAGCCTGAAGAACACCCTGCACAAGGGTGCTCCGCTGGATATTGAGGTGGCAAACGTTGTCGCCAGCGTGATGAAGCGCTGGGCTATGGAGCTGGGTGCTACCCATTACACCCACTGGTTCCAGCCCCTGACCGGCATCACCAGCGAGAAGCACGATGGCTTTGTCAGCCCTGTGGGCGACGGCACCGCCATCATGGAGTTCTCCGGCAAGGAGCTGGTACGCGGCGAGCCCGATGCTTCCTCCTTCCCCTCCGGCGGTCTGCGCGCTACCTGCGAAGCACGCGGCTACACCGCATGGGATCCCACCAGCTACGCCTTTGTGAAGGATGACGTGCTGTGCATCCCCACCGCATTCGTCAGCTACACCGGCGAGGCACTGGATAAAAAGACTCCCCTGCTGCGTTCCATGAACGCACTGTCCGGTCAGGCCGTCCGCATCCTGAAGCTGTTCGGCAAGGATGTGGACTACGTTTCCACCACCGTTGGCCCCGAGCAGGAGTACTTCCTGGTCAAGAAGGAGGATTACGAAGCACGTCAGGATCTGATCCTCACCGGCCGCACCCTGTTCGGTGCTCCCTCTGCAAAGGGTCAGGAGCTGGAGGAGCACTACTTCGGTGTCATCCGTCCCGAGGTTTCTGAGTTCATGAAGGAGCTGGACGAGGAGCTGTGGAAGCTGGGCGTGCCCGCCAAGACCAAGCACAACGAGGTGGCTCCCTGCCAGCACGAGCTTGCTCCCATCTTCGATACCACCAACGTAGCCATCGACCACAACCTGCTGACCATGGAAATGATGCGCAAGATCGCCCCCAAGTATGGTCTGGTCTGCCTGCAGCACGAGAAGCCCTTTGAAGGCGTGAACGGCAGCGGCAAGCACAACAACTGGTCCATGAGCACCACCCACGAGAACCTGCTGGATCCCGGCGATACCCCCATGGAGAACCTGCAGTTCCTGATCTTCCTGGCCGCTGTCATCAAGGCTGTGGATGAGTACGCCGATCTGCTGCGCACCTCTGTGGCCACCCCGGGCAACGATCACCGTCTGGGTGCAAACGAAGCACCTCCGGCCATTATCTCCATCTTCGTAGGCGAGGAGCTGGAAGCCGTCATCGATGCCATCGCATCCGATTCTCCCTATGCCGGCCCCGTCAAGATGAAGATGGATCTGGGCGTGGACGTTCTGCCCAAGTTCAGCAAGGACACCACCGACCGCAACCGTACCTCCCCCTTCGCCTTCACCGGCAACAAGTTCGAATTCCGAATGCTGGGCAGCAGCCAGAGCATAGCCGACGCCAACACCGTCATAAACACCATAGTGGCGGAGGCCCTGTCGGAATTCGCCGAGCGCCTCGAGAAGGCAGAGGACTTCCGCCGTGAAGCCTTCAGAATAATACGCCACACCATGCGGGACCACAAGCGCATACTGTACAACGGCAACAACTACAGCGAAGAATGGATAAAGGAAGCGGAAAGCCGCGGCCTTGCCCATCTGCCCACCACTGTGGACGCCATGCACTGCTTCATAAGCGAAAAGAACATCTCCCTTTTCACCAGATGGGGCATATATACCGAGCGTGAAATGCGCTCAAGATACGATATATCCCTCGAGAACTACGCAAAGCTCATACGCATCGAGGCCAGCACCATGCTCAGCATGGCACAGCGCAGCATACTCCCCGCCGTAATAGGCTACGAGAGCAAAATCGCCGAGGCCGTATCGGCAAAGGATAGGCTCGGAGTACCCAACGATGCGGAATATGCGCTTTTGAAGGGCCTCTCCGCAGGCGTCAACGCTCTGCACAAGCGCATAGGCTGCCTGTTCGACGCAATAGCCGCAATGCCCAAGGGGAACGGCGAGGCCGCTGAATACTGCCGCGACAAGCTGCTGCCCGCCATGGGTTCCCTGCGTGAGGCGGCAGACGCTCTGGAGACCATCACTGCCAAGGAATGCTGGCCCTTCCCCGGCTACGAGGACCTGCTGTTCAATCTCTGATCGCAGCGGATATTACAGTGTCCTTCCATGTGTTTTTTCGCTGGAAGAACACTGTTTTTCTTTGGCGCACATGTGATTTTTTTAACGGCAAAAGCTT
>OLSL01003788.1_pt1 | contig 10283 bp, 13 predicted proteins | sample 1672511 | NCBI WGS metagenome assembly OLSL01 (sample SAMEA3136694, study PRJEB25190) | human gut metagenome | biome: human gut; feature: human-associated habitat; material: faeces | place: Austria | collected 2013
CTTTCAAAAAACTTTCTTTGAGCACCCAGTATCTGTAAAATATATCCGCCCTCTCCTCCGGTGTCTTTCCCGACATCACTGCCTCATATTCCGAACCGCAAAAATACCGTTTTGCCAAATGCTCCCGCGCCCTGCCGATCTGCTGAATATCACACCCGACCTGTATGCGTTTTCCCTCTGCCAAATCCCCTCCCATACAGACGGCACACATGACAAACTCCCCTGAATGTGACAGGTTAAACACTGTTTCCTTCGGAAGTCTGTATTTCTTCCTCAACTTCTCCCACAGACTCCATGCCGCCACGCTCTGCACTCTCTTTAAAGGATCTGCCTGCGCCATTGCCTTTTCTTTCCGAAAACGGGGAAGCCGTTCAAAATATTTTATATATATTTCTTTATCGTAAAGCGGCGTAATGTCCGCCGCCCATCCCTTTACCATACTTTTCCTTATCTGTCTCTTAAATATCTCACTTCAAACGTTTCAATCGTGATCGGTTTATTAAACAATGTTCCCTGTGCATAATCACAGCCGATCTCCCTGAGTACATTAAACTGATCCTGAGTTTCCACGCCCGCTGCCTGAACAGACGCTCCCAACTGTCTGCATATGTCGATAACAGCCTGCGCCACGATCCGGCTCCTTCCGTTTCCGACAATATTTGAAATCACGCTCTTATCCAGTTTCAATCCGTCGAACTCCATAAGAGACAAGATCGAAAAACTTGAATCTTTTGCACCGAAATGATCCAAGATCACTCTTACATTTCCTTTTCGTATCTTACTGCTCGTCTCTGCCAGCATCTCCTGATTCATATCGCTGCTTGATTCCGAAACTTCAACTTCGAGATACTCGCATCTGACATGATGTTTTTCTATGAGATGCAGCATTTTATCCGCAAGTCCTTCCTGCCGAAGAGTTGCCCCTGCAAAATTCACCGAAACCGGGATCATCGGAATATCTCTTACTTCCCATTTATGAAGCGTTTTGCACACTTCCTCAAACACATAAAGATCAAGGTAATGGGAAAGTTTTGTTTCTTCCAGCATATTAAGATATCTTCCCGGATCTACTATTCCGAGATCTTTGTGATGATAGCGCACAACCGCTTCCGCTCCGCCGACCTCGCCTGTGAGCGTATCGATCTTCGGAACAAGACATACGATAAAATTCCCGTTTTCAATATCTTGTAAAAGATCTTCTTTTATGATCGGTTCGTGATGTCCTTTTTGCAAATTTTTGTAATATTTTCTTTTTTCCTCGCGCATCATCACTTCCGCGTTGTTGACAAGCTTGTCTACCTCGATATCGATCTTCTCCCACGCATAGCCGATAGAAACAAGTCCGAGACTGATATTGTCAAGCTTTGTATGCACCGCATGAACCTGTTTTGTAAAATCCTGATAAGACGTATTTTCTACAAGCACGAGATACTCATCTCCCGTCAGCCGATATGCTTCCCCACTGTGAAAATACTCCTCCAGAACTTCTCCGACACGAATTACGACTTCGTCTCCGTAATCTCTCCCGAACTCTTTATTAAAATTTTTCAGTCCGTTGATATCGACGGAAAGCGCGCCGATCGATTTTAATTTCTTCTCATCCACAGTATCAAAATAGTGAACAAGACTGTTTCTGTTCAAAAGACCGGTAAGATCGTCATGATAACTCAGATATTCCTGCTGCTTCTGCATCTTCTGCAGTGCGATTGCCTGCGGAATATACTGAACGATAGCGCGCATCAAGTCGATGGTGCAGCCTCCCCGTCTGACTCCGACAACCGCAAGAACAGCAGTCACATCTTCACTGATCGGAAGAAACACGCTATAATCCCGAGCCGTCGTATCGGTAATCTCTGTTTTCATCCATTTCGGCTGACGCTCTTCCGGGAGAAGTTTCATCCGATCACGCTGCCACTCGATATTCTCATCGCACCACTCGTAGATCGTCTCGATGTCTCCTCTGTCTTTTTCAATATAATAAGCATACTCCGCATCATAATAGCTGCGAACCGTACTTAATATTTCGTTTACGATCTCGCTAAGAGACCGGATTTTGTAACCTTCACTCATAATTCCCCGCCCGTTTCATTTTCTTTGATCTGTAAATCCATATATTTATTTAAACTGTTCTGTCTGACATTTTTCTGTGCATTTTAATGCAAATAATTTACTTGCATAAGCATTATTATTTTAGTATACAGCCATATAAAATGCAAGATAAAAAAAGAGCCAGTCACTCGTGATCTGACTCTTTTTATCTGTTTCTTTTCACAAACATGCTATCGATGTATCCTTTCGACAACCGTAAGCATCTGTCACACTTAATAGTGGATCAGGTCTTTCGCTCCCTGTGCAAGTTTCAGGCGGTTCATCGCCCGAGCAAGAGATGCCTGCGTGTGGTAATATTCCTGAATGCTTTGTTTCTGCCGCATCCGCTCTTGTGCATGTTCCCTTTGTTCTCTGGCATGACGCACGTCAATATCTTCCGGGCGTTCCGCCGTATCGACGAGCAGTGTCACACGGTTATTCACGATCTCCGCAAAACCTGTTCCGACTGCGATTTCCGTCACTTCACCTTCTGTTGATTCCATGCGCGCAATACCGACAACAACGGCGATCACCATATTTTCATGGTGCGCCAGTACGCCTTTTTCTCCGTCCGGCGCCGGAATCGTCAGTTTCTTACATCTTCCATTGAAAAATACTTTATCACTTGCTATGATTCTCAATCCAAATGTATCCATAATACACCTCTGCCTACTCCGCCGCCTTTGCTTTCTCGATCACATCGTCGATTGAACCTACATTGAAAAATGCCGACTCAGGATACTCGTCCATCTCTCCGTCGATGATCATCTTAAATCCTCGGATCGTCTCTTTCAGCGGCACATATTTTCCCGGAACTCCGGTAAACGTCTCAGCCACAAAGAACGGCTGCGACAAAAACTTCTGGATTTTTCTCGCACGCATAACGGTTGCTTTATCTTCATCCGACAACTCTTCCATACCGAGGATTGCGATAATATCCTGCAGTTCTTTATATTTCTGAAGAATCGCGATCACTTTGTTCGCCACTTCGTAATGCTCTTCCCCAACGATCTCCGCTTCCAAAATACGGGAACTTGACTCCAGAGGATCAACTGCCGGATAGATACCTTGCTCTACCACTTTTCTCGAGAGAACCGTCGTCGCATCCAAATGAGCAAACGTCGTTGCCGGAGCCGGGTCTGTCAAGTCGTCGGCAGGAACGTATACCGCCTGTACGGAAGTAACCGAACCGTTTTTCGTTGACGCGATCCTCTCCTGAAGTTCTCCCATTTCCGTAGCAAGCGTCGGCTGATATCCGACCGCCGACGGCATTCTTCCAAGAAGCGCAGACACTTCCGATCCCGCCTGTGTAAAACGGAAAATATTATCAATAAACAACAAAACATTTCTGTGTTCTTCATCGCGGAAATATTCTGCCATAGTAAGCCCTGTTTCCGCCACGCGCATACGCGCTCCCGGCGGCTCGTTCATCTGACCGAACACTAACGCCGTCTTTTCAAGAACTCCCGATTCTTTCATCTCTGTCCACAAGTCATTTCCTTCACGGGAACGCTCTCCTACTCCTGTGAATATGGAGTATCCGCCATGCTCTGTCGCTATGTTTCGGATCAGCTCCTGAATAAGCACCGTTTTTCCTACTCCGGCGCCGCCAAACAGTCCGATCTTTCCCCCTTTTGCATAAGGAGCAAGAAGATCGATTACTTTGATTCCCGTTTCCAGGATCTCAACAACCGGGCTTTGGTCTTCAAATGTCGGAGGATCTCTGTGAATCACCCACTGATCTGCATCTGTGATCTGTTCGCCGTCATCTACCGTCTCTCCAAGTACGTTAAACAATCTTCCCAGCGTCTTCTCTCCGACCGGAACTTTAATCCCCGCTCCTGTTGCAGTTACTTCCATGTCTTTGTGAAGCCCTTCGCTTGCAGCCAGCATCAGACAGCGAACTTCATTGTTTCCGAGATGCTGCGCCACTTCCATAACACATTTCTTTCCGTTATTTTCAACTTCCAAAGCGTCTTTGATAAAAGGAAGGTTCCCGTCTTGAAACACAACGTCTACAACAGGACCCATAACCTGTATGATTTTTCCTTTATTCATGATCTTTCTCACTTTCTTAGAACTATAGCGGCATTCTGCCGCCTGTTTGACATACTGATCTTCCCGAGGTATCAGCCCCGGCTTTTTTCTGCTGCATTTCTATTTTCGCTGTGCCCTTGCCCCGCTGCACACTTCTGTAATTTCCTGTGTGATCGCCGCCTGCCTTGCTCTGTTATATATGATCGACAAGTCATGGATCAGACTTTTCGCACTGTCTGTCGCAGATTTCATCGCCATCATGCGGGCGTTATGTTCGCTTGCATATGCTTCCACAAGCGCTCCGTAGACGATTCCGGTCACATAATTCGGAATGATACTATCCATTACCGCTTCTGCAGACGGATACAGCGCGATTGCTTCTCTGTGCACGTTCAACGGCATTTTCATTTCGTTAAACGAGCTTCTTTCAAGCGGAAGAAGCTTCATTACTTCTGCTTCTGCCTGAACAGAATTTTCCATCCTCGTATAAACAATATAGATCTCGTCCAATTCCCTCTCCCTGAACTGGTCGAGCAGAACCGCGGCAATATCCCTCGCCCTGTGCATCGTCGGATTTTGTACCGTATATTGAAAATTGGTATCGATCTGCACGTCCCGCTTTGCAAAGTAATGACGACCGAGTTCTCCTACGATAAACAATTTATGAATCCCCGGACGGGCCAGTATCTCTTCTTCTAATTTCACGATATTATGATTATACGCCCCTGCCAGTCCTTTATCCGCCGTAATAACGATCGAACCGATCTTGCGCTCTCCTTCCGGAACATTCTCGCGCGCCGAAAAATATCCATGATGCAAGTCCGGCAAATGTCTGAGTATTCTCGATATTTCGCCTTGCAGGCCATAAAAGTAAGGCTCTGTATCCGCAAGTTTTTTCTTCGCATGGGTCATTTTCGACGAAGAGATCATATACATCGCGTTCGTAATCTTCATCGTATCTTTTACACTGTTGATACGGCTTTGTATCTCTCTGATATTTGCCATATTATCACCTGCTCTTTTTAAATTCCTCTGCGATCAACACAATCTGATCGATCAATTCATCAGACAACACTTTTTTCTCTTCGATCTCTTCGCCGATATTTGGGTATTTCGTATCAAACCACGTCATGAGATCAAGACGGAACTGACGTATTTCTTTTTTATCGATGCCGAGGAATATTTTGTGTGTCGCGGCACAAAGAGTAATTACTTTTTCATGCAGTGACATCGGATGATATAACGGCTGTTTCAAAAGTTCCATCAGTCCGCTTCCATATTCCAGCTGTTCCTTCGTCGCAGGATCCAGGTCCGAGCTAAACTGTGTAAACACTTCCATCTCTCTATACTGCGCGAGATCGATACGGATACTTCCCGACGCTTTTTTCATCGCCTTCGTCTGTGCCGCCCACACGCGATACGGAAAGACCGACATTTACCGCCGGACGCATGCCCGCCGCAAACAATCCGCTCTCCAAAAAGATCTGTCCGTCTGTGATCGAGATCACGTTCGTAGGAATATATGCAGATACGTCTCCTGCCTGTGTCTCGATGATCGGCAGCGCAGTGATCGAACCGCCGCCGTTTTCATCACTTAATCTGCTTGAGCGTTCCAGCAGTCTTGAGTGAAGATAAAATACATCTCCCGGGTAAGCCTCTCGTCCCGGAGAACGTCCGAGCAAAAGGGAAAGCGCCCTGTATGCAACCGCATGTTTTGACAGGTCGTCATACACGATCAATACGTCTTTTCCTTTATACATAAAGTATTCTGCCATTGCGGTTCCCGCATATGGAGCAATATACTGAAGCGGCGCGCAGTCGCTTGCCGTTGATGACACGACGATCGTATAATCAAGAGCGCCGTTTGTCTTTAATGTATTAACAACTTTTGCTACCGTAGACGCTTTCTGTCCGATTGCAACATAGACACAGATCACATCTTTGTCTTTTTGATTCAAAATCGTATCAAGAGCGATCGACGTTTTCCCTGTCTGTCTGTCTCCGATGATCAGCTCTCTTTGCCCTCTTCCGATCGGAAACATAGAGTCAATAGAAAGGATTCCCGTCTCCATCGGAACACTGACAGATTTTCTGTCAACGATTCCGGGCGCTTCCTGCTCAATCGGACGATAACCGTCGGCTTCTATACTTCCTTTTCCGTCTATCGGCTCGCCAAGCGCATTTACGACTCTTCCTATATAAGCGTCTCCAACCGGAACTCCGGCTCTCTTTCCCGTACGGGTTACTTTCGTTCCTTCACTGATTCTTGTATCGCTTCCGAAAAGAATACAGCCGATCTCGTTTCTTCGGATATCCTGAACCATTCCCTTCAATCCGTTTTCAAACGTAACGATCTCACCGTACATCGCATGATCTATTCCATAAATCGAAGCGATCCCGTCGCCTACTGTAATGACAGTTCCCACTTCACTGTCTTTGCTCATCATATCAAAATTCTCAATCTCTTCTTTTAAGATCGAAATGATTTCATTTGAGTTGATCGAACTCACCTCGCTCACCTCCGTGTTAATCTTTGTTCTAATCTGTCCAGACGGCCTTTCGTGCTCCTGTCATACTCATCGTTTCCTACCCGCAGAATAAATCCGCCTATCAGAGAATCATCTTTTTTCATCTCAATATACGCGCGTTTTGCTCCGTATTTTCTGCACAAAAACGATTCCATGCCTTTTTTTTGTTCTTCACTTGGAAGCGCCGTGTAAAAAAGAACCGCTCTTATGATCTGTTCCTCCTCATCTGCCCGCATATCGTATGCGTCAAAAATTTCTCCAAGCAGACGAACCTTACGATAACGGCAGACAATCTTCAGAAAGTTTCTCATTTCCCGCGGAAACACTTTATCTATGACCTGTTCCTTCTTCTCTTGACGAATCGTCGGATTGTCCAGAACATCTGTGATCTGCGGTACTTCCGAAAATATTTCACGAGTTTTTTCTATCGTCTCTTTCGGAATATTCAGTTCAAAAAGCGTTTCTGCGTATCTCACTGCCGAAGAAGAACAAATTACTTTTCTATTTGTTTTCATTTCCGTGTCCCTCTCCTGTTTCTCTTAGAAACTGATCGAACAACTGACTCTCTCTTTCTTCGTCCGACTTCCCGCCTGCAATCTTCGCCGCCGAAGCGATCGCAAGACCGGTGATCTCGCCCTTCAGTTCATGGATCGTTTTTTCCCGTTCAATGCGGATTGTCTCTTTTGCCGACGCGATCATGCTGTCCGCTTTGTTCCCCGCTTCTTCCAGAATACGGTCATACTCTGCCTTTGCGCTTTTTCTTGCATTTTCTACGATCTGAACAGACTCCTGTTTTGCTCCGTTTAACGCCGCTTCATATTCTTGTTTCATTTTAAGAGCGCCATCCTGCGCATCCTGCGCGCTCTGCAGTCCGTCTGCAATCAGTTGTTTACGTTTCTCCATAATGTCTGTCACAGGCTTGATCAGAAAATGTCTCAGCAAGAGATAGAGAATTATCACATTTATTATTGTATAGACAAGATTCATATTTATTTCTATCATCTTTTTCCCATGCCTTTCCCGTCATTTTCACAATGTAACATCTGACTTTATTAACCGAGAAGAATGATGATCAAAATTCCGATAATAAATCCATAAATAGCCGTTGCCTCCGCAAGCGCACATCCGAGAATCAGATTCTTACTGATCTTACTCTCTGCTTCAGGCTGTCTTGCGATTGCTTCTACTGCTTTTGAAGTTGCGAGGCCGATACCGATACCTGCTCCGATACCTGTAAGAACTGCGATAGCTGCTCCGATTGCTATAATTGCTTCCATGTTTTTTGTTCTCCTTTAATTTTTTAATCTGTTTGATTGTTTTTTATTGATTGTTTTTTATTCTTAATCGTTTCCATCATTTGAAACAGCCCGGCTGTTTATCTTTTGATTCTATTCCATTTCCTCCGTCATAAATAACGCGGTCAGAAATACAAATACATATGCCTGAAGAAGCCCGTCAAAGATATCAAAATAGAAACTTACGGGGATCGGGCAAATAAGCGGCACAAAATATTTCAAAAGTTCCAGCACTACAAATCCCGCCAGCATATTTCCGAAAAGCCGCATACAAAGCGACAATGGGCGGATCACAATTTCCAATATCGTAATCGGCGCCACAACCGGAACCGGCTTTGCAAAATGTTTCATCCAGTGGACTACTCCGTTTTTATGAATTCCCGAAAATTCAATCACGCACATACTCATGATCGCCAGCGCCGCAGTCACATTCAAGTCTTTTGTCGGCGGTTTAAAACCTAACAATCCGATCGTATTCGACACTGCCAGATAAAGAAGTACCGTGATAAGATACGGCACATAAGCTTTATTTTCTTTTCCGATAATTCCTTCAAAGAAATCCTGCGCCCAACCGATCATTGACTCCAATGCAAGCTGTACCTTTCCGGGATTTTCAACCTTAAGGTTTCTTACTAATATAATGGATAAAAGAACCAAAACTGCCATAATGATCCAAGTGACAACAACCGATTCCGAAATTCCTCCTAAAACAGGAAGTTTCAAAACCGTTTTACAATTCAGTTCCTCCATCAATGTTTCTGTCAGATTTCCCGTATTGCTCCCTCCTTTTTCTTTGCTTTTTTATTACAGGCTTCCGTTCGTTTTGGGTATAAAAAAAGAGCTCTTTTCCATCGAGAACCGTTCCCCATCGAACCCCTGTTATATCTTCATCTCTTAGGTCCGACCGTTTTCGGTACAAGCCGTTTTTTCTGTATTTCCGGCTTCCCTAAAAGTCGAGTAAAACATTACACCCGAAGAATATTTTTGTCAATATTTCCACTTTATTTTCTGTTTTGGCAAAAAATCCGTTTTTTTCTTTCATTTTGCCACCTCATAACATAAAAAAAGATGAAAATTTATTCAATTTTCATCTCTCTTTTTTAACAATATTCTTTTTCTGTAAATTATCAAAAATTATATACAATGCACCCGCTGTTTTTGCAATATATTTTGTCGCTTTCCACAATCTTTATGTCTATTTTTTAACAAACATTGTCAAAAATAGACTTGTTTCTGTGATAATGTTTATAAAACCACATCTATTGTACCGACTGCCGTCTCCCAAGCGCCGCTTATGACGCCTGTTTCATATACCTTTTCTTCTTTCTGTCATCTGTCTCCGTTTTTTGCACTGCCTTTCGGCACTTTCTGCGATTTCTCCTGTATATCTTGCTCCACTTCCGAAGACTCTCTCGCAATTCTCAAAAAGTCTCTGTCATGCGCTTTTCTTCTCGGTATAAAGCTTCCTGCCACCTTTCCTTTTCCTCTGCTTTTCACATAGAAAAATCCAAGTACGGAAAATACAGCCGCGCCGATAAAATTAACGATCAAATCCTGCATCGTATCAAGCAGTCCGATATCAAGATATCCTCCCAATCCAAGAGATTGTCCGTTCACCGCAACATCTGTTATGTTTTGTATCGCATACGGCACATTATGTCCGCCCGGATCAAGCATAACAGATCGAATCGTATGGATAACCGTATCTTTCTGCATATCGAGTTCCATGATCATATCCATCCCAAACTCAAAAAACTCCCACACAACTCCGATCGTCATCGAAAAACAAAACGCTACGATTGCCGTAAAAAGCGGCGACAGTGAAAAAACCGTCCGGTCACTTCTGTTCAGCAGATCAACAAGCGAAAATCCGATCGCCGCCGCAAGAAAACCGTTCAATGTATGTAACACTGTATCCCAGAACGGAAATACAAGATAAAATTCACTGATCTCGCCGAGTATCTCTGCCGAAAAAATAAATACAAGAATGATAATCTCCAATGCTGTCGGCAGTTCCACTTTAAATGTAATCTGTGCCAAACTCGGAATCACAAGCAAAAGAAGCGTAAGAATTCAAAAATACATTTTCATAATTCCGATTCAAAAGTTGGAGCACGAGCATAATGATCACAAGCGCCCTCAATGTAAAATACACTATAGCCGAACTTTTATGTTCCCTTAGCTCCATGCTAAGAGCTGTTGTCCAATTTTTAAATTTTCCGGCCGCTTTCTTATTATCTCTTTTGCCATTTACGTCATTTACATTATCATTCTTATTTTTCTTTTCTCTCATAAACCTCTTTCCTCTGTTTCTGATCTTTCCTTATCAGACCCT
>OLSL01003792.1_pt1 | contig 10277 bp, 5 predicted proteins | sample 1672511 | NCBI WGS metagenome assembly OLSL01 (sample SAMEA3136694, study PRJEB25190) | human gut metagenome | biome: human gut; feature: human-associated habitat; material: faeces | place: Austria | collected 2013
CTGGTACTTGGTTCCGGCCCGATCCGTATCGGACAGGGTATCGAGTTCGACTTCTGCTCTGTACATTGTACATGGGCATTTGCGAAAGAGGGATATGAGACCATCATCATCAACAACAACCCGGAGACTGTAAGTACAGACTTTGATATCGCAGACAAACTGTATTTCGAGCCACTGACACCGGAAGATGTTGAGAATGTAGTAAATATTGAGAAACCGGATGGAGCTGTTGTTCAGTTCGGTGGACAGACAGCCATCAAACTGACCGAAGCACTGATCAAGATGGGCGTTAAGATCCTTGGAACATCTGCTGAGAACGTAGATGCAGCAGAGGACAGAGAGCTCTTTGATGCCATTCTTGAGAAATGCCAGATCCCGAGACCGAAGGGACACACTGTATTCACAGCAGAAGAGGCGAAAAAAGCTGCCAACGAGCTGGGATATCCGGTACTTGTCCGCCCGTCCTATGTACTTGGAGGACAGGGAATGCGTATCGCTGTCAGCGATGAGGATGTGGAAGAGTATATCGGAATCATCAACCAGATCGCACAGGAGCATCCGATCCTTGTTGATAAATACCTCATGGGTAAAGAAATCGAGGTCGATGCGGTATGCGACGGTGAGGACATCCTGATCCCTGGAATCATGGAGCACATCGAGCGTGCAGGTATCCATTCCGGAGACAGTATTTCCGTATATCCGGCACAGACCATCAGCCAGAAAGCAAAAGATACCATCGCCGAGTACACACGCCGTCTTGCACAGGCACTTCATGTAATCGGTATGATCAATATTCAGTTCATCGTTGTAGGCGAGGATGTATATGTCATCGAGGTTAACCCGCGTTCCAGCCGTACAGTACCGTACATCAGTAAGGTAACCGGAATCCCGATCGTTCCGCTTGCAACAAGAGTTATCCTTGGACATAAGATCAAAGAGCTTGGTTACACACCGGGACTTCAGAAAGAAGCAGAGTACTTCGCAATCAAGATGCCGGTATTCTCCTTCGAGAAGATCAGAGGCGCAGATATCAGCCTTGGACCGGAGATGAAATCCACAGGTGAGTGCCTTGGTATTGCTAAGACCTTCAACGAGGCTCTTTACAAAGCATTCATCGGGGCAGGAATCCGTCTTCCGAAACACAAACAGATGATCATCACTGTTAAGGATGAGGATAAAGAGGATATCATCCCGATCGCAAAACGCTTCGAGGCTCAGGGATACCGTATCTTCGCAACAAGAGGTACAGCAAATGTCCTGACTGAGAACGGAATCAAGGTAACACGTACCAACAAGCTGGAGCAGCCGTCTCCGAACCTGATGGACCTGATCCTTGGCCACAAGATCGATGTTGTCATCGATACACCGCCACAGGGTGTTGAGCATCAGAAAGATGGTTTCGTGATCCGTCGTAATGCCATCGAGACAGGTGTCAATGTGCTTACAAGCCTTGATACTGCAGAGGCTCTGGTCACAAGTCTTGAGAATACAGACCTGAACCACCTGACTCTGGTAGATATCGCCACCATCGACAATCGATAATAAATTGTAAATTTTGTGAAATAAAAAATTAAAAGTTTACGAATTGTCAAATATGTAATATACTGATAAGGACGGGGCCGTCGTTCACATACCGGCCCTGTCCTTATCTTGCTTTTAGAAAGGAGTTAACATGATTTTTATAGAATTACTGAAGGTTATCCTTCTCGGTATTGTGGAGGGAATCACCGAGTGGCTTCCGATCAGCAGTACCGGACATATGATCCTTGTGGATGAGTTTATCAAGCTGAATGTATCCGAGGCATTTATGGAATTTTTCCTGGTGGTGATCCAGCTTGGCGCGATCCTGGCAGTTGTTGTACTGTACTGGAACAAGCTGTGGCCTTTTTACATAAGAAAAATCCCGAAGAAAACACAGATGGCACTGCGTAAACAGCCGGCAGTACCCAGAACTGTCCTTACTTTTGTAGAAAAATACTGTGATAAGGATAAGTGGATCCTCTGGTTTAAGATCCTGGTAGCATGTCTGCCGACGATCATCATCGCTCTTCCTTTTAATGACATTATTGAAAAGAAATTTTACAACTATGTGGTCGTTGCCATCATGCTGATCGTTTATGGTGTGCTTTTTATCGTTATCGAGAACTACAACAAACGCCGTAGACCAACCTGCACCAGACTGGATGAGCTTTCCTTTAAGACAGCGCTGATCATAGGCTGCTTCCAGGTGCTTTCCGTGATTCCGGGAACATCCCGTTCCGGATCTACCATTATCGGAGGAATCCTTGCAGGAACATCCCGTACAGTTGCAGCAGAATTTACCTTTTTCCTGGCAATTCCGGTTATGTTCGGAGCAAGTCTTCTGAAACTGGTCAAATTCGGTTTTGCCTTCAGCTCCACAGAGCTGATCATCCTGATCGTAGGTGTTGTGGTATCCTTTGTGGTATCTGTTCTTGCCATCAAATTCCTGATGGGATATATCAAGAAACACGATTTTAAAGTATTCGGCTGGTACAGGATCATTCTTGGTATCCTGGTGCTCGGATACTTCGTTGGAAAAACATTTTTAGCATAAAACTGCAATCTGGAGGTAATCATTATGAAATATAAGAAGCTTTTGATCGTACTGACAGCAGTGACGGCGCTTGGTATTGCCGGCTGTGGAAAATCATCAAAGGAAACAGCAGAGGTGACACCAACACCGGTTCCTACAGCCGCACCTACGGCTGCACCGGCTACATCCACACCGCTTCCCACATCTACACCTGCACCGAAGCTGATCGGTGTAAAGACCAGTACTGCAAAATTTGTTTATCTTACCAACAGCACGAAGGGAGAGATCCGTGAGATCTATCTCCGCGCGGCAGGAGGGGAAGAATGGGGCAAAAGTCTTGTTCCTGCAGAAGCTACCATCAAAGATGCGGAGCAGGTGCAGATGTATTACACCCCGGATTCTGCAAGAGATGCCATCTATGATATGAAGATCGTAGACGGAGACGGAAATGCCTATGAGATCTACAGTGTACAGCTGAGCGATATGGAAAAGGCAAAACTGATGATCGATAACGGAGAAGCATACCTGACCTATACAAGCCTCAGTGACAAGAGTGAGAAGAGCACTATTGGCAATGTGGAAACGGATAACAGTGAGGCGGACAGCAGTGATTCCGCAGACAGCACAGATGCTTCAGATCTGACAGACAGTTCTTCCGGTATCACGGATACTTCTTCCGACAGCAGCGATGGAAGCTATGACAACAGTGATGATGGAAGCTATGATAACAGTGATGACGGAAGCTATGACAGCAGTAATGACGGAAGCTACGACAACAGCAGTGATGATGGAAACTATGACAGCAGTGATGATAGCGGCGACTATGTAGATGACAGCGGCAACAGCGGAAGCGGTGACGATTCTCTTGACAACAGTACAGATACAGATGACAGCGGAGACGGAGAGATTGTCTGGGATGATAACGGAGACTGGTCAGAGGAATAAACCGGGATCCTGTAAACAGAGGGAAACATGGAACAGACATTTCTTGAAAAACTGAAACGAGTAAAACCTGGGGATCTGCTTCACATCATCAAGTTTATCCTGGCATTTCCCATTGCGATGGTCTACAGACTTTTTCGCAGGGATCTCTGGCTTCTCTGTGATACAGAGAATGAATGCCGGGATAACGGATTCTGGCTGTACAAATATCTGAGAGAAAATACCAGTGAGGATGCAGTGTACGCCATCAATAGAAAATCTCCGGATTATGCCCGGGTAAAAGATATGGGACCTGTGATCCAGTATGGAAGCTTCCGCCACTGGATCTACTATCTGGCTGCATCAAAAAATATCAGCTCCCAGAAAATGGGAAAACCAAACGCAGCCATCTGCTATGTGCTGGAGGTTTACGGAATCCTACGGAACAAGCGGGCGTTCCTGCAGCATGGGATCATTACGGCAGATCTTAGTTTTCTGTACTATCCGCATACAAAAATGAGCCTTTTTGTTACCAGTACCTATGATGAGTGGAAATATGTCAATGACCGGTACGGATATCCGGAAGGCTATGTGCAGGAGCTGGGACTGTGTCGTTTTGACCAGCTTCATGATATGAAGGTAAAAAAGAACCAGATCCTGATCATGCCGACCTGGCGTATGTATATCCGCAATGAGATCTCAGCCTCTGATCACGAGCTGGAAGCACAGAAATTCATGGAAACCGATTATTACCGGTACTGGGATGCACTTCTCAAGGATGAGAGACTGATCCGCTATATTGAGGAGAACGATCTTCAGATCATCTTTTATCCGCACAGGGAAATGCATCGGTTCCTGAAATATTTTCATGTGGATCATCCGAAGATCACAGTGGCGTCCTGGCCTGAGTACGATGTGCAGACACTCCTTAAAGAGTCCGCAGTGCTGGTGACTGATTTTTCCAGTGTGGCCATGGACTTTGCCTACATGAAAAAGCCACTGGTCTACTACCAGTTTGACAATGAAAAATTCCGGCAAAGTCATCATCAGATCGGGTATTTTGATTTCCGGAAAGATGGCTTCGGTCCGGTATGTGTAACGGAACAGGAAGTAACGGACTGGCTGATCCGCCTGCATAAGCAGGGATTTGCCAATGAAGAGATCTATCTGGAAAGACACGGAAAATATTTTGATCTGTGGGATACAAAGAATTGTGAAAGAAATTACAAAGCGATCAAAGAAATGTAACAGGTGGTGAAAAATTGCAGCAGTTAATGGAAGCTCCGGCGGAGATCAAGGTAAAAACCAGGAAATTTTCGCTGACAAAAGGAACCATAAAGATCAGTTTTGAGCTGGAAGGATCCAGAGGAAGGATCCGTTCCCTGAAGCTGAAACAGCGAAATGCAGTGTTGGATACAAGTTTTCCTTTTGAAATGCAGACAGCAAAAAAAGGAAATACGATCGTGTATCATGCACAGATCAATGTAGATCAGTATCCGATGGAAACCGCATTCTGGGATGTGGTGGCATCTGTGGATAAAGAAGGAAAAGGAAATTATGAGGATGCGATCCTGGGAGGCTTAAGTTCAAAACTTAAACTTAAGCTGATCCTTTTTCCAAGATGGACCAGAACCGGGGATGGGCATATGGTTTATCCCTTTGTCAACGGAGCAAGGCAGTTTACCATTCAATACCGGAAATATGATCCGAAATATGACAGCTATGCATTTATAGCAAAAGAATTTCTTGCATTATTCTGCTATTTTATCCTGAAACCTTACTGGGATCATAAGAAATTATGGCTGATCTGCGAGAAATACTGTACAATGGCACAGGACAACGGCCTCTATTTTTTCCGGTACTGTATGGAGCATGCATCGGAGAAGGACAGAAGTCGGATTTTTTATGTAATAGATAAAAAATGTCCGGATTATCAGGCTGTAAAAGAGTATGATGCCAATGTGATCCAGTTCATGTCATTTAAGTACATGATCTATCTCAGCGCTGCACGGTATCTGATATCTACCGATGCAATCCGGCATTTTTATATCTGGGATTCGCCCAACAGCATCTACAAGGTTCTGTATCAGGCACGGAAGAACATTGTATTTCTCCAGCATGGAGTGATGGGCTTCAAGCAATGCCACAGGACCTTTCATAAAGGCGGAGGCAATCAGATGGCACTGTTTGTGGTGTCTTCGGGTTATGAACAGAAGATCATCCATGATTATTTCGGATACGATAATGAAGAGATCATCATCACTGGTTTGGCCAGATGGGATGTGCTGGAGGACAAGTCGGATCCGGCTCATAAAGAGATCCTGCTGATGCCTACATGGAGAAGCTGGCTGGAGGATATCAGCGAGGAGCAGTTCAAAAAAAGTGAATACTATCAGCGTTATAAAGCATTTCTGCAGGATGAGAGGCTTAAGACTCTTCTGGAAAAGGAAAATATCACGCTGAATTTTTATATCCATCCGAAATTCCGGGAACATATCCGGAGCTTTCAGGTGGAAGACAGGCATATCCGTCTGATCCCATTTGGGACTATGCCGCTGAATCAGCTTCTGATGAGCTGTCATATGCTGATCACCGATTATTCTTCTGTTTCCTGGGATGTCTACTATCAGGAAAAACCGGTGGTATTTTATCCCTTTGATCTGGAAACCTATGAGAAAGTCCAGGGAAGCTATATGGACTACAAAAAAGATGTTTTCGGAGATCTGGCATGGGATCAGAACCAGCTGGTAGACCTTATCGGAGAATATGCGAGGAACGGATTCCGTGAAAAACCGGAATTTTCAGGAAGAAGAGATGAGCTTCTTCCCTACAGGGACAATGACAACAGCAAACGAATTTATGAATATATAGCCAATGCTCAAATACCGGACAAACTGAAAAGAAGGCTGAAAGAGAAAAAATTTTAATGTAAGGATACAAAAGGAGCAATATGAACAGGGAGTATGAATTTTCAGTAGTTGTTTTTGCAAAAGATACCGCAAAGCTTTACAGAACCTTTAAAAATGTACGTGAGGTCACACCGGAAGGAACGGTACAGATCCTTGCAGTATGCATTGCAGGAGATATGGATATTCCTGATGAACGGGACATGCGGGAGCTGGAGGAAGCCGGAGAAAAGGAGAAAGAGCTCAAGGACGAAGAGCTGGATAAGATCTACGGAGAGTTCAATCCGGAGGATCCTCGTTTCCGGGAGATGCTGGATGACCGGGATCTTTTATATATTGACGGACTGGAATGCGGGGATCTTGTGGCGGAGCTGAAGGATAAGATAGCCGGAAGCTATGTTGTTTTTGCAAAAGCCGGAATCCGTTTTTCCCCAAAATCCAGTGCAGAGATCAGACGCTGCTTTGAGGAAGAAAACAGAGATGTTGTCCTAACAAAGATCCGTGGAAAAGGAAATATCTATGTGCGGGAGCATAATAATTACTGTAACCGTTTCACCGAAAAAACAACGCTGGATAACAATGTATATCTTCTGCATCAGCTGTATACCGCTTACACATTTGCCGCAGATCAGGTGAAATGGGTATCCGAGATCCGTCCGGAGATCTGGTATCTGGATGTGATGACCATGGTATATCAGTCCGTTGTAAGCTGCCGGAGTCTGGGAGTGGCTTCAGGGGAAGATATCTATGTGCAGATCCTTGCGGACCATCTCATGGTGGATGATTGGAAGAATATGCTGCAGGATCCGGACCAGCTGGAGGTATTTTATCAGGAATTTTTCCGAAAGATCGCAGACTGCAGAATAAAAGAAAATCCTGTTCATGAAAAAAATGCAGATTATGTGCTGCTGTATTACAGCGCAAAAATAGCTGATATCATATTTGATAACGAGAAGCTTGATGAAGAGAAAAAGTGCAGATATGAGGAAGGTATCGAAAGCTTCCTGAAGCAGATGGAGTTTCCGGAGATCGTGATGTCCAATCAGCATATCAGCAGGGCAAACAAAGTATATCTTCTCCGGAAATATTATCCGGATATATGCAAAAAATTTCCGGATCAGGCAGACACGATCCTGAATCCCATATATGACAATCTCCGTGTCAAGATATTCCAGCCGGAAAAAGACCAGCTTCACTGTGAATTTTCCATTGTGGAGCCTGTGAGCAGGACAAACCGTGCATATATGATGACTGGTGGCAACACCTATGAAGCCAGATGGAAATATACACTGGAAAGAACCGGCTGGTGCAGAGAAGAAAGTGCCGTTGAGAAGCTGTATATCGTGGACATTCCGCTTTCCGAGATCCGGGAGTTTATCAGCTGGGGCACAGGCACAGATGGACATATAAATAAAATGTACAATATTTCCTACGGAAAATATGTGCCATTTACAAAGAAGCTGCCGCTTTTCCTGCATATAGAGGATAAGCTTCTGTATCTTAACGAAAAAGTCCGGATGATCCGTGGAGAGGATCAGGAAGATGCAAAGGTTCTGGGCCATCAGTATGAAGTAACGGTAGAGCCATACAGTCAGAGTAGGGAGAAACAGCTGAAGAAAAAACGCACCAAAGCAATATTTTCTCAGGGAAAGGCCGGAAAAAAGGCAGTTCTCGTACGTAAGCTCTACGAGATGCAGAAGGCAAAGCAGAAAAAGCAGATCTGGCTGATCTCCGATCGTACAACACGCGGAGATGACAACGGCGAAGTGATGTTCCGCTATCTCTGCGCCAATCCGGACCCTACGGTGGAGCCGTACTTTGTAGTCAACAAGGATACACAGGATTATGTGGAAATGAAGAAGCTTGGAAAGGTTGTGGAGCCTTTCTCCTGGAAGCATAAGCTTCTGTTCCTGCTGAATGAATTTTCACTGTCCTCCCAGGCTAACAAACCGGTGATCAATCCTTTTGGAAAGCTGGAGTATCTGTACCGCGATATCATCTATGACAAAAAGCTGGTATTTTTACAGCATGGTGTGACCAAAGACAACCAGTCCAAGTGGCTGAACAAATACAACCGTAATCTTTTCGGATTTATCGTCAGCACAAAGCCGGAATATGATTCTGCCTTTACCTATGACTATTTTTATCCGGAAAAAAATATCTGGCTTACGGGAATGCCGCGTTATGACCGTCTGGTCCATGATGAGCGTAAGTATGTGACGGTGATGCCTACCTGGCGCAAAAGCCTTTCCTCAGGAACCGATGCCAGAGGGGTATGGCAGCTTGGAAAAGAATTTCAGGAAAGCGAATATTTCCATTTTTATGATGATCTTCTCAACAGCGAAAGACTTCTGGGAGCGGCAGAGAAGTACGGATATACCATCTGCTTCATGCCTCACCCAAATACCATTGACGGTCTGCATATGTTCCGTCATGATCCACGGGTAAAATTTATGGATTCGTCTTATTCCTACAAGGACATTTTTGCCCAGACAGATCTGATGATCACGGACTATTCTTCGGTTGCCTTTGATTTTGCATATTTGAGAAAACCCATCGTATACTCCCAGTTTGACAGAGACAGCTTTTTCAGTGGCGCGCATTCCTACACAGAGGGATACTTTGACTATGAGAGAGATGGCTTCGGAGAGGTGGAGCATACACTGGACGGAACTGTGGACCGGATCATCGAATATATGGCAGACGGCTGTCAGATGAAAGAGGAATATCGGAAACGAATGGATGAGACCTTTGCATTTAATGACCGTAACTGTTCCAAACGAGTTTATGAGAGGATCATCGAGAATCGGTAATATGGAGGTTGGATTTTGGAAGGAAAGCAGGCAATAAAGTTTGATAAATATAATTCTCAGGCGATGAAGGGCATTGCCATTGTTATAATGCTGTTCCATCATATGTATCTGAGTCAAGACAGATTTGAGGGGCTGAATGTTGTTTTCACTCCGTTTTCAGCAGATCGGATCATGTATCTGTGCAGAACATTTAAGATCTGTGTACCGATCTATGCATTTATTTCCGGATACGGACTGTATCTCAGTTACAGAAAAAATAATTCTACACCTGGCAAGTGGACAGCCAAAAGACTGATAAAAACAATGGGAGGGTTCTGGATTATATGGGGGCTTTCTGTTGTGAGCTCACAGCTTTATAACGGCTATGCCGTGGCCAGATATTTCGGAAACGGAAATATTGCCAAAGGTGTTAGCGCAATGGTGCTGGATTTTTTTGGTCTGGCGAAACTTTTCGGAACTTCGACTCTGAACGGAACCTGGTGGTATATGAGTGCGGCGATCATTTTTATCATCTGCGTGCCACTGTTTATGATAAAGGAAGAATATCTGGTATTTATTCTTGTGGCTGTTGCAGCATTTCCACGGATAATTTCCCTGGAGGTTATGGGAATTACGGGTATTTATGCATTTTTACCGGTATTTCTCATGGGAATGTGTGTAGCCAAGTATGATCTGTTTAACCGATGGTTTAAGATATGGAATGCTGGAATGAAGCATGTTTTCAAATTTCTTCTGGAGCTTCTTGCGGTGTTTATTTTGTATAAAGCGTACAGAACTTTGCCGCTGACGGTATACAGTGAGATCCACTGGGGTGTGTATCCAATTGTATTTATGGCATTTTGCTGCGAATTTATTAATGTCATTCCGGGAGTGCGACAGATTTTATTGTTCCTCGGAAAACATTCCATGAATATATTTCTGATACATACATTTATAAGAAAATCTTCTTTTGTGTATGTGAGTGGATATTTTCTGACCAATACACTGACGCTTCTGCTGGCTTCACTGGCAGTGTCCATAGCGCTGGAATGGCTGAAAAAGGTAAGCGGATACAACCGCCTGATCCAGAACATCTGTGTGAAA
>OLSL01003793.1_pt1 | contig 10277 bp, 9 predicted proteins | sample 1672511 | NCBI WGS metagenome assembly OLSL01 (sample SAMEA3136694, study PRJEB25190) | human gut metagenome | biome: human gut; feature: human-associated habitat; material: faeces | place: Austria | collected 2013
CTCAAATTCAGAATCATCATCTTCCTCAGGAAGAATAACCTCAACATCAGAAACTACACTCTCCTCAAATTCAGAATCATCATCTTCCTCAGGAAGAATAACCTCAACATCAGAAACTACACTCTCCTCAAATTCAGAATCATCATCTTCCTCAGGAAGAATAACCTCAACATCAGAAACTTCATCTTCTCCAGATTCAGATTCAGTACTATTTCCTTCAAATAAATAATCATCATCTTCAACATCCGAAGAATCATTTTTATTTTCATTAAATTCCAAATCCTCTTCAGGAGGAATAACTTCAATATTTTCATCCTCACCAATATCAGAAGTTGATTTTTCATTTTCTTTTTGTTCTTCAAGCTCCTTTTGTTTTGCAAGACGTAATTCTTCAGCTAATTTTTCAGCTTCTTTTTTCCTTTTTTCAGCCAGTTTTTTAGCTTCTTCAGATTTGCGTTTTTCCTCTTCACGTGTTTCTTTAATAGCTATTTCAACAGCTTCAAGTAATCTTTTACGTCCCAAATCCCTATTTCTATACCAATCTGTAGACCATAAATGATAAAGTTTCCATCCAAGACCTTTTAGAACCTGTTCTCTTAACCTATCTCTATCTCTAGCTACTTTACTTGAGGCATACATTTTTCCGTCAGTTGTAATTCCCAGAATATACTTTCCTGGATTTTCATCATCAACAATAGCCAAATCCACTCTAAATCCTGCACATCCAATTTGTTTATCTACAGTATAACCATTTTCAGCTAAAAAACTGGCAATTGCATCTTCAAATGGTTCACTGGACTGTTGAGTTATTTGTGATGCTCCTAAAGTCAAATTCTCCGCATATGACAGGAATTCTTTTAGAGCTTTTACACCATATGGTGGATTTGCTGTTAAATGCATATCATAAGCTTTAAAATTGCAAAATACTACACATTTTTCCCTTGCACGGGTAATTAATACATTTAACCTTCTTTCCCCACCATCCTGATTTAATGGACCGAAATTTAGAGACATTTTTCCGGCTTGGTCATGACCATATCCTACACTGATTAAGATAACATCTCTTTCATCACCCTGTATTGTTTCAAGGTTTTTAACAAAGAAACGTTCATCTTTATTTTCTGAGAATAATGGCTCTAATTCCGGACGGTTTTTACGTTCAATTTCCAATTCTTCAAGAATTGCATTTTTTTGAGCAACAGAAAATGTTCCAACACCTAAGCTTTTAGTATCCCCATACTTATCAAAATGATTGAAAATTTCTTTTACAACATCACGAGCTTCCAAATGATTTGCAGATGATAAACCTCTGTCATACACAGTATTTGGATTATAATGGAATTTTAATCCCAGTTCCGGATCATCATGAGACGGAGAAGGATATACCAATAATTCATTATTATAGAATTCTTTATTTGAAACAGAAATTAAAGATTCATGACGGCTTCTATAGTGCCATTTAAGCATTTTAACCGGAAATGACAGTTTACATAAATGTAAAATGCTCTCCATATCCAAGGAAGTAGCTACTTCTTCTTCACTTTCACCGGTTGCCATTTGGTCAAAGAAGGATGTTGGAGGTAACTGTTGAGTATCTCCCATTACAACTGCAGTTTTGCCTCTCATAAATGCACCTAGTGCATCTTCAGGTTTAACTTGACTTGCTTCGTCAAAAATAACAACATCAAACTGCAATTCTTCATTTGTAGGGTCAAGATATTGTGCAACAGATAACGGACTCATCATAAAACATGGTTTTATCCTTTTAATGATTCCTCCAGCTTTTTCCAATAATTTTCTAACTGGCAGATGCCCACTTTTTCTTGTAAATTCTCCGGCTAATATTTTAGCTTCCGGATTTTCAGTAGCTCCAAATATTTGTGGAATATTATTATTTAACTTTTGGAAAATTCTTTTACGGTTCAGGGATAATATTTTTTTATCTAAATCTTCAAACTCTTTTATTCTATTTTCATGTAATTCTCCAATAAATGTAGCCAGTTCCTGATTTTCAACAAATAAAATATTTAATAATGAATCTGCAAAGTTTCCCTGAACCAGTGCTTTAACATCATCTTTTTTAATGTCTCTTCTTTCAATTGAATCAATAAACTGTTCAGAATCTGTTCCTTTACAAGCATTTTTAGTATTTAAATATTGTGACCATAAATGAAGACTGGATAATTGTCCTCTCCAGTTATATAATTGTTCCTGCCATTTTTCAAAAGCAACATCTCCAGTATCCCTTTTAAAGATCAGTTTACTTCTAGGGTTTAATTTAGATTCTAATTTTTTAAGTTCACTTTCAAATAAATTTCCGGATTCAATGTATTCAGTCAAATCCTCTTTAGGATTTATACTAAACATATCTTTAGATAAAATATCAATAGTGTTTTGTGAAAAGATTCCGTCACGGGTTAAAGCTACGAATTCATTCATCCATTTTGCTATTTCTTTTAAATCATTAATGTTTGCACCTAAATGCCAATAATCACCATAATATTTACGAGCTAATGATTTATTAGCATCCAATTGATTTTTAATAAGAATTACCTGTTTTGCCTGTTCCAAATCAAATATAACATCTTCTGGAGATTTAGGAACTGGACCTTGATAATATCTTTCAACTAACTCAATGTGAGGTTTATTACCGAATAATCTGGATAATTTCTTATGAGCACTTTCTTGAACCTGTCCAATCAGCCTGTCAATATCTGCAGAAAATATGCCTGAATTAAATTTGTCTAATGATTTAGCTGCTTTTTGATATTTATCCAATTCTTTTATTAACCTATAAGCATCATCATTGTTATTATTCCAGGCTCCTGATTTTAATATGTCACCATCAATCAATTCAGAATTTTTAGAACTGATTATATCAAATGCTGAAAGAGACTTTTCAAATTCATTAAGTGTCTCTGGTTTTTTGATACCATAAATATCATAAACTCTTCCCCTTTCAACTAAAAAGTCATCTAAAGCATGTAATGTATCATTAATTAATTGCTCGATTTCCCTTAAATCTGCAGGAAGTAAACTTTTTGGAGCACATTTACTCCATGGATTTTCCTTAGAAATTGTCTGATATAACTCAGCCAGGTTTTCTAAAGATATAGTTATGTCATCCAAATCTTTTAAAGTTAAAGTTTCAGGATGAGAAAACCTGACTAATGGAATTATACGGTTACTTCTTGAAAAATGCTCATCAGCTGCTTCTTTTAAACCATATAAATGAAATGCAGATAATTGAACCTCATACAATGGTTTATGAATAATTTCTGCATAATCATCAAGCTGCTGTCTTAATGTTTCAAGCTTTCTTATAGTCTGATCTATATTCATTGGTTCCTGAGATCTTACTGTTGTAGCTTTTTCCAAATCTTTCAAGAATTTTTTACGCCTTGTTTTATGTGAATGCAATTCCAATATAAACTTACCTAATCCGACACCTGTTAATCTGTCTTTTACTACATCTAAAGCAGCCATTTTTTCACTGACAAATAAAACAGATTTTCCTTCAGCAAGAAGCTCAGCTATTAAATTTACAATTGTCTGAGATTTACCAGTTCCAGGAGGTCCTTCTACAACTAAATTTCTTCCGGCTTTAACATCCTGAATAGCTGCAATCTGTGAAGAATCAGCATCTAAAACCTGATACATTTTAGAGTATTCCAATTGGGAATCAATGTCTTCTTCCTTAAATGCCTCTTTATCATTAATACTTGGATTAAATATAGCTTGTATTAACTCATTTTTAGTTAAATCCACATTATTTTCCCATGCTTCAGGATTTAAATCATTATACATTACAAACTTGGTAAAACTAAAGAAACCTAAAGCTATATTAGTATTAACTTTCCATTCATTCATTCCTCTAACAGAATCCCTAACTTCTCTTAAATAATGGTCAATAGCTTCACCATATTTTTTAAATTCAAAATCCGGAAAATCAATACCGTTTTCTTTTAATTTAGCTTTAATAGATATATTTGTTTGAATATCTTCTCCTGTCCACTCTAAATTAAATGATTTACCTACTTTTTTACGCTCCATTGCAACTGGAATAAGAACTAATGGAGCATGATTTACCTGTTTTGGTTTGGTATTATCTCTCCATTCTAAAAATCCGACAGCCAAATAAAGAATATTATAACCTTGTTCCTGCAACATTGTTTTAGCTTGGTTATTAATATAAAACAATCTTTTTTGAAGTTCATTAGGAGTTAAATCTGTAGATAATGTTTTATCTCCATCAGTGAACCTTGAAAGATCAAATGGAGCATGATCCCAAATTGAAAATCCTGATTTTTCCTCTTTTTTCTCTTTTTTATTAGCTACAAAATACATTTTATTATTTTGCAAAACTAATGTCTGATAAATGTTAATTGGTGATTGATTTGAAATAGTAATTGTTCTGGCTCTGGTTTTAAAATTAAGAAGCTGATTTCTTAAAGTTAAATCTAAAAGCTCATTACGTAAGTTTTCAAACTCCTTTTTGATTTTATCTGATGAATTATTTAACATGTTGCCCCTTTATTATATAAACTAAAAAAATTCAGAAATCATATATAATTATTTTTTCATTAATTAATAAAGTTTTCTAATTAAATAAAATTTAAATAAAAGCTTAAAAAAACAGGCAATATTATTATAAATATATATAATCATAATACAAGTAAATTAAAGTTATATTAAAGATTTGTACGGTCCAAATGACATTAATTTTTCACTAGCTATTAATGAAGCGAATTCTCCAGCTTCTTTTGGTGAATCTAAAAGCAATCTCTTTAGAATATAAGCTGCCATATATGTATCTCCACAGCCAGTAGCATCCATTATATTATCAACTTCTACAGCCTCAATTTTAATTTCATCACTCTCAACAATAATTCTGGAACCATCACTGCCATTTGTAATTACAATTTCATCAATATCATACTTATTATAATTACCGTCATCAAATACAATTTTAGCTTCGCTTTCATCTAAAAATATACCTGTAACTCCATTTAAAATATCCTCTAAATCATTATACATTTCTAATTTAATTGAATAATTTTTATCATCAATTTTTTCATCTGGAAGACGTAAAAAACCCTGAACAGATAAATAAATTGGCACATTGAAAGTTTTTAGATAATCAACTGTTTCAACAGGAAAATCATTTCTATTTAGAGGATTTAAAATAAATGCATCAATTTCAAAAATATCATCTAAAACAAACTCCAGCTGATTTTTTAAAAGCGGAATATCTGCAAAATTACTGTACTGTTTTCTAATATCCGAATTATCCCCTTCAGGATATTCATTAATAAAATAATGAGTATCGTCTCCAACAATAGGAATTAAATTACCTAAATTTGGAAAGTCCTTAATTAAATCTAGATTATTAAAGTTTGCAACTGCAACATAATCCATATTAAACTCTTCAAAAACAAATGATTGAAAATAACTGGCTCCTCCAGCAGCAGATGTTTTTGAATTTGAAGTAATGATTTGGTCTTGTGTTAGCGGACCAATAACCACAATTGTCATAAAAAAAGTAAAAATAAGGAATTTAAATTCCTCTGTCTTGCATTCTGTCAGCTTCAGATAATGTAGACATTTCTAAACCTTTCATAGCTTCCCCAAGTCCTTTTGAAACTTCAGCTAATACTTCAGGTTTATCATAATTTGCAGTTGCTTCAACAATAGCTTTAGCAAATGCTTCCGGATTATTGGATTTGAAGATTCCAGAACCTACAAAAATACCGTCAGAACCTAACTGCATCATTAAAGAAGCATCTGCAGGAGTAGCAATACCTCCAGCTGCAAAGTTAACTACAGGTAATTTACCAAGTTGTGCAGTTTCTTTAACAAGATCAATTGGAGCTTCTATTTTTCTTGCATATTTCCATAATTCTTCTTCATCTAAACCTTGAATAGTTCTGATTTCTCCTAAAACCATCCTCATATGGCGAACTGCTTCAACAATATTTCCTGTACCTGGTTCACCTTTGGTACGAATCATTGCAGCACCTTCATCAATTCTCCTTAAAGCTTCCCCTAAGTTACGTGCACCACATACAAAAGGAATAGTGAATTCTTTTTTGTTTAAATGATATTCTTCATCAGCAGGTGTAAGTACTTCACTTTCATCAATCATATCTACACCTAATGTTTCTAAAATTTGTGCTTCTGCAATATGACCAATTCTAGCTTTAGCCATAACAGGAATTGAAACTGCATCTACAACTTCTTCAACAATAGTAGGATCAGCCATCCTAGCTACTCCACCAGCAGCACGAATATCAGCAGGCACTTTTTCTAAAGCCATAACAGCTACTGCACCAGCATCTTCAGCAATTCCTGCTTGTTCTGCATTTACAACATCCATAATAACTCCGCCTTTTGTCATTTTAGCGAAGCCTTCTTTTAAAACATCTGTTCCTTTTTCCATGAAAAGATTCTCCATAACTAATTTATAAAAATATAACACTTTATATATTTTTCATAACTTATAATTGTTTACATAAATTCAACTGTAGTGTCTATTATATGATATTTAGAAGCAATAGTCTGAATCTCGTTTTTAACTTCATCACCATTATTAACATCATCAATGCTTATTTTTAATGTTAAAATAGAATCAATACCGTCTAAAGACCATAAATGCATATCTGAAATATTATCAACATGATTTAAACTTTCTATTTGGGATTTGACTTCACTAACATCAATATTTTTAGGTGATTTTTGAAGTAAAACACAGACAGACTCATGTAATGCTTTACCCATATTATATAATAACCATAAGCTAATTATTAATGAAAGTAACGGATCTAAAAATGATACATTCCAAAACATTAATATTACACTAATAATTAAAATAGCTACCCATCCGAATACATCTCCTAAAAGATGAAATAGAATAACTTTTTCATTAATGGTTTCTCCTTTATGAAGTTTAAAAACAGAAACACCTTTAAATATAATCCCGACAATAGCTACTAAAAGCATCCATCCTGCTTCCGGTGCTACAGGATTTAATAAACGTGAAACTGATTCATAAACTACAACAACTGAAACAATAATTACAAAAATTGAAGTTATGACTGCTCCTAAAATAGAAAACCTCTGATAACCATAAGTATAGCTTTCATTTGGATTTTTTTGAGATATATGCTCTAATACCCAAGCCAATCCAACAGATATAGTATCTGATAAATCATGTAAACAATCAGCAAGAATAGCTACACTATTTGTAATTAATCCTCCGAAGATAACTACCACATTAAAAATAATATTTAAAATGAAAACAAAAAGGAGATTACCTGTAGCTTTTTCATGATGTTCATGATTGTGTTCTATTTTCATACACTATTATAAGTTTGATTAAATTAAAAAAGGTTATGATAACACCACAAATATCTTTATATAATTAAATAGACAATATGTATAATAGTGATAAAAAATGGCTTTTGCAGGAATTACTTTATTTTCACATATTTTACCAGTAATATTCGGGTTCTTTGGAGTTTTATTATTAATATCCGGAACATTAGATGAAAATAAATACAAATTCAGTATTGGAATAGTATTATTTGTCTTAGCGGCTATATTACCATATATAATTTTAAGATTTTTGTTATTATAAAATAACATTTTACTCTTTTTACAATTTCGAGTCTGTAAAATTTTATAGGCTTATTTGATTTTGAATTTTTTACAAATGAACTTTCATTCTAATTTTTCTTTAATTTTAATATAAATGATTTAAAAATAGTAAAATACTTTAATAAATGAGGACAAATAATGTTTACGACCAAACAAAACAAATCTGTCCTCAATAATAATATAAACTTCATGCAACTTAAACTTCATGATTTTTCTGATGAAAAAATTAATCAAGAAAAAAATCATTTTCAAAAAGACTGAATAAAACACCTGATTTTGAAAATGCTAATCATAAAACTATTTTTAGATGAAAATAATACTTTTAAATATGATGATCCTATTTGTCCAGTTTGTGGAAGCCACAAAATAATCAAAAAAGGCACAATAAAAGAACAGCAATATCAATGCAAAAAATGTGGAAAAAAATTCTAAAATATACAATAATCCTTTAATTGGTAAAAATAAACAATTTTTACAAGAAATAATGGATAAAATTTCAGGAATAATGAAAATATGGTATCAATCACCTCGTAAAATAAGTAAATGCTTTGAAATATTCCTTGGAATCAGAATATCTCATCAAACAATCAAGAACTGATTCCGACAAAAATCACGAAAAAAGTATCAGCAATGAAAAATTTGAATATTCTGACTATTATCTATATAATGAGCAATTTTTAAGACTTAATGGAACTAGACGCTACAGATTAACTTTATTTGATGTAATACTCAATATTCCAGTCACAAAACGAATAGTACACCGCAGAATACCAAAAAATACGAAAAAAAAATTATCTTAGATTCAAAAGAAAAATAAACCATTTATTTGCCTAACAACCGACTTATTCCCAATGTATCGCAAATATAGCCGATGAACTAGAAAAAACATCACATAAAATCAAAAATTACTACAGACAAACCAATAGGTCAAAAAGAAGAAAATATACAAAACCAAAAATGGAATTCTAATATTTTTAGACTATCAAATGCAAAATTAGACCGAAAGACACATTAAAATCAATAAACCTATAAAATTTTACAGACTCCAAAAATTTAGAAATCCTTCTTCGAAGATTTCCCAGTACAAAATTTATCATTCATATGTCACCATTGCAACATTTACATGAGATCCTGACAAAGTCATACAATCAACTCTTACTTTTACCAATTAAAATTAAGAAGAGGCATTCATATTTCCAAAAATAATGCACTGAAATAGACACTTGATAAGTCCCTAAATTGTGCAAAAAATGTTTCATGAATTTGTACATACTTATCCAATTAGTATGGTGTGGTTTTCTCATAATTGGAATAACATTCACTATACTATATTATATTTAATTACTATAATATAAAATTTTCTAATAAAAATTTATTATCATATATATTTATATCCTATTAGAAAGAGATAATATCATAGATACTAAAAACCAAGAGGTGAAAAAAATGCTGATATTAGCTACAAGTAAAATTCAAAGCAATTACCAAACCACAATACCAAAAGAAATAAGAAAAAATTATGACATTGACAATGAAACTGTTGTAGAATGGTTTATAAATAAAAATGGAAATCCTGAAATAAATTTTAGAAAGAAAAGAAACTTTAAAAATCTAGCTGGTGCTTTTAAAACTGATGAAAAAACCAATGCTGTAGAATTGAAAAGGGGTTTGTACGAATGAGAAAAATATTCCTAGATACATCTTTCATCTTAGCCTATATCAATTCAAATGATGACTTGCATGAAAACGCTTTAAAACTAGAAGAAGCTGAAAACATTCTCTCAAAGAATGTATACATTAATAATAACGTGCTAAACGAAGTTTTAACATTAACAGGCAGAAAAATGAACATAGATGCTGCTGAAGAAATATATTACAGTCTGGTTGACAGCTTTGAAATATTAAATGAATACACGATTTTAAACTACACAGCTAAAACATTTGATATCTTCAAAAAAATTGTTGGAGACAACAGTAAAAAGACAAAACTAAGTTTCACCGATTCAAGCATTATCTTAACCATGAAAGAATCAAACATTACTGAATTGGTCAGCTTTGATCAACAATTCAAAAATTTCAATAAAATTAGTTTAATTGGTTTAGACTATCTATAATTATTAAAATTATTATATATTCTGATAGCATCAACAGGATACTAAAACACACCCAATACTATCACTTAACTTTTATATCATTCTTATGACCCCTCACTAACCTTATTTATGATACCTATTCTTTTTTTAAACTTCCCTCTCCTCAAGTTCATTTCTAATATCCCTTACTTCTGATTTTAATGCTACGTTTTCTTTTTCCATTTGAATGAACTGTAGTGATTTAACAGACAGCTTTTCAACTATCTAAAAATCATTTAAAACAAAAAATAAATATTTAACAACACTATTTATATTAGTTAAATTGGCATCTACTGTATGTGATGCATAATAATCTAATATTTTATGGCTATTGTCTAAGAGCTTTAAATCTTCCTCACTTAAGCCTGCAGTTGAAACTATCTTAGCATCCATCAAATGATATTCATTATAAAAATTTTCAATTGCTGCTTTCATATTAGGTCCTGAAGCTTTTATACCTGAATAAAAAGCAACACCTAACAAAATAAT
>OLSL01003794.1_pt1 | contig 10277 bp, 7 predicted proteins | sample 1672511 | NCBI WGS metagenome assembly OLSL01 (sample SAMEA3136694, study PRJEB25190) | human gut metagenome | biome: human gut; feature: human-associated habitat; material: faeces | place: Austria | collected 2013
ATTATTTTTAATATAATTTTGTATATATATTTTTTCCTCATACTCCATATCTGTCAGCAAATTTTTAATCTTATTTCCAAGTAAAATATCATTTCTTGGATATCCTTCCACGATAACGTTTCCCGTCTTAAATGCTGATTTAAAAATCGGTTTTAATTTTTCCGATGTCGTCAGTACATAATGCGATGGTTTCTCATCTGATAACCGTCTTGGAAATACTTTTATTCTATCTAAAATATTTTTCGGATGTCTGACTTTATCAAATACATTATCTGCCTGTATCTTTTTTAGCGGAATTCCATGCCACAGATTAAATTTCACAGCCCCTCCGGACAACCAGAAACTGATATCTTTGGAATAATTATCAAAGATATAGATACTTCCTCTCAGGCAGTACCATATTCCTTTTAAAGAATGATAATAATATGCTTCATAGTCATTTTCCTTCAGAAATTCTACAATCTCTTTCTTATGGCTAATCCATACCGGCCGTACTGCCTGTCCGTTCTTCATCCGGATTTCATCCCTATGCTGGCTGGCATACAGATATAAATACCTCGGATTATCCGCAAATCTCCTTCCGAACGTGCTGCCAAACAGCCAGATATTTTTCTTTCTGGGTACACAAAAAGACAACCAATAGATTGGGAGTCCCAGTAACTGTCCCCAGTATTTTACTCTATCGATTGCCTTATTACTCATCTCTATGTATCCTCCTTGATATGCCGTATGAAACTTCCATGTTTCATGTTCTTTCTGTTTATACTATATATATCGACATATGAGCAGGATTCTTTAACCTGCTTTTTATGTTTCATATATTACAACTTTTGATTCTCATCCATAATCACTGATTTTATGATCCCTCTCAATCCGCAGTGCATAAAATATCTCTCCTTCCCGATATCCAAAACAGCGTTTTGGATTAATACAGCGAAATTTATCTATGTGCTTCTCATTATATTCTGTGTTGCGAAACCAGTTATTCTTATCTGAAGCCGGCTGATACTCCTTATATACAAGAGTTGGATCCGTATATATCTTATCCCAGTTTTCTGCTTGTGCAAATCGTTGAAAATTATTTATGCATTCTTTTACTTCTGCTTTTTGAAGCTGATTCAATCCATATTCTGGATCTAATTTTGTAAAATTAATCCTCGTTCCGGCAAAATACATTTTGACAAAGCTGTCCGCATCTATCAATTTCCGTTCAAACAGGTATTGAGAAAGACCTTTTTTTGTATGTATCGAATATATATTTTTTTCAATATCATTATTCATAATTTTCAGAACGCAGTCCAAATAAAATATATTATAAAAAGATACCACAAAACTCTCCCGCGCTGCTGCTTCTGCCAGTGATGTCCCAGTTATATCTCTATTATCCACCTTATAAATCCCCACCTGTTTTATCTGTTCTAAATCCCAAAATGGAGGTTCTTCCTCTATCTGGGACAATGTAATTTTCATCTTCCGCATCAGATCGTTTGTACTCTTATCTGTATTTACTTTATAACCTCTTAATTGATAAAATTTCTTATCTTTGGTAATATCAGCATCATACAATGTTGATTTCTTCCATATTTTCCATACTTCAGAATGTTTTCGAAACCAATTCACACACTTCAGAAATTCTGTATTTTTCTCTAAAAATTCCTCTACATCTTCATATTGACCTTCTAAAGAAGATTCATTAATAAAAACCTCATTCATATTCATCAAACCCTAATAGTACATCTAAATCATTGTCAAACTGGTCAAAGAAACCTTTTTCCTGATTAATGATAACTCCTTTTTCACTTATTCTCATGGATACCGCTTCTGAAATATTTTCTTCATTTTTTTTCATAAAGTAAATAGCTGTTTCCTGTGAAGCAATATTATTTCTCTTTATGGCTTTTCTTACACCATTTATAATATGATCACTATGCGTTTCCATAATTACCTGCAAACCTTTTGATGCCAGAAATGCAAAAAATTCTACAAATCTGGACTGAGCCCCCGGATGAAGATGTATTTCAGGATTTTCCACAATAAACAGACTATCCCTGGTGCAGGATAATGCTGCTATAATTACTCCAGCCAGATAACTTACTCCTGTTCCTACATGACAAGGCCTTAAATCCTTTACACTGTCTTTTTCCCTGTATGCAACCTTCACAATCGTTGTTCCATCTATTGCTTCTGCCTGAACCGTATATCCTGCAATATAATTCAACCAGTAGTCTACCTGATTGCCAAGATTTAAACCAGCTTCACGAATAGCAAATTTCTCTTCCCTCAGGTTTTCATGTTTATTTTTGCTCAGGAAATCAAATGCATACTCTCCTCGCACACCAATACGATATAATTCCTGTGTATTAATATGATATTCATTTTGCACGCCAATTCTTTCCGCACTCAGATAAATAATATCCATTTTACCTGCAATATCTATTCTCCATGTTTCATTCACATCATCATATTCCAGCATAGAGCTTTTCTTGTCGTTGTCCCATTCTGCCCTGATACTAATCTTGCCACGTTTATAAATATTTCTTATATCTGTCACCTGCCCAAGTTGTTCATATTTGCCATTTAATACATTGCCCAAAGCATACTCCTGTGCCTGTGCAAGTAACAATATTGCCTGTATCATGGTGGATTTTCCTGTAGAATTTTCTCCGCTTATAATATTAAGCTTCTTCCAATCTACCATTAGCCTTTCAAAGCATTTAAAGTAATTTATTTCCAGATTTCTAAACATTACTCAACTCCTTATATGCACCTTCAATCATCCTGAATCTTGCTTTTACACTATGGGTACTGTCTACGGAATGCCGCAGACTCCTTAAAAATTCTTCATCCATTTTTAATGCATTTACTTTTTGCTGGATTTTCTCTTCTGATATACATCTTTCACTATTTACAATCATTGAAAATAAATAAAACAGTGTTTCAAATAATGTCATACTGATCGGTTGTTTTCTTTCAGAACCTGTATTCAATCGAAACACATCCTTATCCATAAATTTTGATATATAATTCATTGTAGAAACAAACAACTCTTCCACCTTTTGTATTTCTTCATCTAAACACCTGTTCAAATATTTCATTGTTGTACCCAAAAAATCTTCCATATCACTCTTATATTCAAACTTCTGTGTTTTGTCATCAGTTAGTATATGATGAAAATAAAGATAAAATGCAAGTGCTCTTAATATAATATACTTATCTTTCATATGCTTATCTGATATTCCACATCCAATTGCATTTCGAAATGCTTCATTCTTTGACAGTCTGTTTAATAATTCTGTTGCTTTTCCCTGATACAGGGCATTTCGCATTTCCTGCTTATTCAATGGTGTCCCGCCACGATTTACGCGGTCAAATATATCAAATCTGATACGGTCAGGAGTCGGATACTTTATAATCTGAACAACCAGCTGAAAATCTTCTACCGAAGATGCGTACTTATCATATTTTTCTTCCAGTTGTTTAAAATTATATCCATTAATCTCTTTCAAAATAGATAATTTATTTAAATGAAATTCATTATTCAAAAATTTAAAAAACGTGGTAAGTCTCTGTCTTCCATCAACTACTATCAAATCTCCATTTTCACTTTCTGCAAGATAAATCAACGGCAATGGAATTCCCATAATTACCGATTCTATTAATTCTGACATCTGTCTGGATTTCCATACGAAATTTCTTTGAAATGATGGATCCATGCAGATTTTTCCCTTATCATATTTTCTCTTTAACTCAAAAATTGAATATTGATCTTTATCAATCTTTATAGATGTGTTTGGATATATATTATCCTCTGCATCATTTTCTTCATTCTGCACACTAATAGTATTATAAACTTCTATTTCTTCCCTGTTTTCTTCTGCTTCCATATTTTTTCCTTTCTGTTCATCTCAGATTGTTTACGGTATCTTTTACCCAGTTTCTGTAAACAGGAAAACAGGGAGATACTGCTATCTCCCCAACTCCAAATTCTACCTATTATTATAAACGTTATTTCCCCAAAAATCAAGTCTGAATACTATTGTTCAACAACTGAATTTTACCACTTCTTCAGATAAGTTTTTCTTTCCATCGGATCCAGGGATTTAATTCGCGGATCGGTATAATAAGAATCATTTTTTACATGCGTTGTAGATATTTCTTCAAATACAGCTCCTTTTTCAGACGAAAACGAATGTTCCGAACCACGCAGTACCGTCTGGATATCTCCTGCCTTTAATCTCTTTTCCTTTCCATCAATCACTACTTCCAAATCTCCATATAATACCTGGAATGTTTCCTCTTTGATTTTGTGCATATGAGTCGGATGCTTCTGTCCCGGAAGTACGATAATCAGCTTCTTACAATATTCGCGGTTAATGACATTGATAATAATTGCACCGGTCTGTCTGAAATGCTGCATACCATAATGATGGGATAATTCCACCTCAAAATCTTCTCCCAAAGCAATACCTGCTTCGTACAGAAGTCCTTTTGCATCATGAATTACACTTCTTGCCTGTTTGGTTTCACTCATCTGTTTTTTTTCATGTAATTCCTCGTTTTTCTTATAATCCCTGGTAACCATCAGACCTTCATAAAAGTCGCCGCTGCTCATCTGCTTCTCATGGCAGGGCATTGCAAAGAATACATCTTCTCTTGAAAGAACCTCTCCCTCTTTTACATCATGACACAGATATACCCCTCTCATCAGGGAATTCAGGGAATCAATCTCTGCCTGGCTTACATATTTGTCATTTTCCTTTTTCGTCGCGCAGATGGTCTTTGCCTTTAATACGGATTCCACCCATTTATCCGCCTGCTGCGGAGTCATGGAATATGCATTTATCTTATACTGCTCTGTTGGGAGTGCTACATGCCTTTCCAGTATTTTTGCTCCCTTTGCCACAGCTAACATCGGTACGGTATTATCATCCGGATCTTCATGTCCTGAATATCCGATGGTAACATCACGGTATCTGCGGTTCATTCTGTCGATAAAATCAAGCTGAAGATGATCTAACGGTGCAGGATATTCCGCTACACAGTGTAAAAATGCGAATTCTACTTCCTTATGTGTAAAGAAGTTATAGATTTTATCAATGTCTGACAGTGTTTTTCCACCCGTGGATATAATCAGAGGCTTTCTTGTCGCCGCCGCCTTCTCCAGTAATGGCCAGTCAAGCGAACTGCAGCTCGCTATCTTAATGATATCAAGTCCCTGATCCATGCACCAGTCCACCCCGTCTTCATCAAATGGTGTACTCATCGCAATCATGCCTTCATCCCGAATGGCATCTACCAGTTCGCAGAACTGCTCATAAGTCAGCCTTGTACTTAAAAATCTCGGAATATGTTTAACATCCGTTCTTCCCACATAATCCGGATGGATAAAGTTATCAAGATTACGATATTGCAATTTTACCGCTGCTTTAATATTATATTTTCTCGCTATTTTCCCCATCTCATGAATAATATCTTTTCCATGCTCCACATCTCCCTGATGGCTGTTTGCCATCTCAAAAATAAATAAATCATCAAACAAACTACTCATTCCGCATTCCTCCTAACTGTATGATCTGCATCATCTGTATGACCTCGTTCCTGGTTACCGGTCTTTCCAGCGAGTTCATAATAATCTTCCATGTCCCATTATATTCTTTATGATTTTGCTCAAAATTTTCAATTAAGATTCTCAATTCTTCTCTCATTCCATCCGGAAAGCATCCCAGAACCTCTTTTCTCGCCCTGTTCCATCTGATTGGTTCTAGATATCCAAACTTCACAAACATAAAATGTATATATACATAATATCCAGAAATCAGAAGTTCCATATCATAATAATTTTCATATCCCTGATATAAACCCCGCCTTTGTATCTCTTTGTACAAAAGGATGTAGGAATGGAGATAATCTTCTTTTACTTTCTGATTATCATTTATGGAAGAGGACTCTTTGTACTGGATATGATTATATAATACTTTCTTTATCACACATACTTTAACTACATAACGTTTTACCAACGATGAAAAATAGATATCTTCATATAACATCCCCTCCGGAAAATCTATCTGATATGTCTGAAGAAACTCCTTCTTATATAATTTATTCCATACAGCCATATTATAATCTTCCTGCAGGAATTTCAATCTGTCTTTTCCCTGCTGTATAAAATATACTTTTTCTTCCGTGCTGTCTGTTTTTCCAATTCCATTTCTATACTCTTCCAGAGTACATCTGCGTGACTGACAGATAACAACCTCTGTATCATGAAGCATTGCCTTCTTATATAATTCTTCAAACATTTCCGGCTCTGCAATATCATCAATATCCATATATCCGATATAATCTGCCCCGGCATACTCGAGTCCGATATTTCTGGCTCTTCCCTGCCGCCCATTCTCTGCGCAGTTAATAACCATAATGGAATCCGGATATTTCTGCTCCCACTGGCACAATCTGTCGTATGTTCCATCCGTGGATGCATCATTTACGAGAATAATCTCCAGATTCTCTATGCCGATCGTCTGTGCAGTCAGCGACTCCAGACAATTATCCAGAACATTTTCCGCATTATAGCATGGAATAATGACACTGACTTTTTTCTTATTCTGCTCCCGAATCCATTCCGCCGCCTTTAAAAATTCTTCTTCCGTATCAATATCAAAGTTCTCATTCATTTCATATCCGATAATTTTTTTTCCTGACATGGAATGTTCTTCCGTGATAACCCTGGTACGGATTACGTCGATGCACGCATTCTGATAATATGCTTTTGGAAGTTCCTGCCTTGGCATATTGTAGCACTCCGGAATATCCGTCATCAGGGGATGAATCTCACCATTTTCTCCCTTTAACCACATTTTGTAGGGTATTTCCTTTGCCGGAGCAATGCACCGGACGGAATCGATCGTTTCGTCCTGCTCCATAATTTCTACCATTTTATCAATATCACTGATTTTACGGATTGGATAGGTTGGTCTTAACTGCACAATAATATCCGGTACATATCCTTCCTTTTCTTTTAAAAATTTCAAAGCATGCTCAAAGACTTCTAAATCCAGGGATGTATCCCTCGCATATTCTTCTGGCCGCAGAAATGGTACTTCCGCTCCATATTTCTTTGCTATCTCTGCATATTTTTCACTGTCCGTACTGACTATCACACGGTTGATTTTTTCTGACTTCAGTCCATGTTCAATCGAATAAGCCAGCATTGGCTTTCCGTTTATCTCCCTGATATTCTTATCCTTTACACTTTTTGAACCGCTTCTTGCAGGTATAATCGCAAGTACTTCCATTATTTTCCCTCCATCATCTATTGCTGGGTATATTCCAATTCTGCAGTTTCTCCATTGCTTCCAAATATTTCTTTGTCGCATCATAATATGCATTTACCATTTTCAAACCACCATTTGCAATAGTCCTTATATTTTCATACATATCCTCATGGTTAGCAAATATATCTTCCATCACATCAAACCCATCTTTTACAGCATACAGTGATAGCATATCAACTTCTGTTGTTTCTGTCATCCATTTATTATACTCTTCTATTTTTTTTAATAATTTTTCAAACTCTTTTGATTCATATTTTCTCTTTGTATTTAATTCCAGTAGTTTTAAATATGCCCTTTTTACTTCTTCCAGTTTCTTTGGAATTTCTTCTTTCATATCTTCTGTTACATTTTTAAGATATTCCTGTATTTCTTCTCTTTCCGCTCTCGAATAAACCCGCTGTGCCTGGTTTATCTTTTCGGTAAAATCAATTATTTTTCCACTCTTACACTTCATATCGATTGCTTCCTGCAAAGTCATAATCTCTGTTCCTTCTATCCTTGCCCCACCCTCTGTTGCATCAATCACTTCAAGTTCCTTATGCAAAATAATCTGATTTTCAAACCATCTCCGATAGATATCCATTGCATAATCTGTCTTGACATCATTTCCATAAATATCCTTTATGACATATACCTCTTTTTTTGTTTCTACACTGTTACTAATATGTTTTCCATATGTTTCTTCTGAATGCACTTTATCTTCCGTATATGCAAGATCCTGACCTATCATAATTATATTCTTAAAACCTATCATTCTTATAAATGAAAATGTATCATTTGCTACCGAACCAGCTGTTTCAATTTTTGCATAACTTTTTTTATATCTATCCCAGATTTTATTAATAAATGGAAATTCCGTATAAAAATAAAATCGTTTTCCAACATGTTTTAGTGCAATATGTCTATTTGCATCAAAACACATCAGCACTGGTGTGTGTAATATAGTCTCATCCTCAAAAAAATATCCTACCCATTTTTTAGGATCTATCGTAGCTGTCATATCCGGCATAATATCATGCTTTACAAGCGTCCGGATTGCAGAATCCACAGCTATAATAAATGCCTTTCCTTTTGCTCTCTTTAATTCCTCCACATTTTTATCCAGCGAAGGCCCCGCCGCAACCAGAATTGCCGGAACCTTATCAAAATCAATATCTGCAAATAATTCTCTAATATCCCCTGCATTATACTGCCAGAGACTGTCATAAAAATTAAAACTGCGATTATAGGTAAAGTTTTCATTATACTTACACATCGTGTTCTTATCAACCAGTGTTTCCTCTATCGCATGATATACAAGTTCACGGACTGCTTCACATTCCGCCGGGTAGATCTTATCATAATTGGGAGAAATCATGGTCTGTACATATTTATAATTTGCATAATCTACCAGATGTGACATCAGTTCCTTCAGATACAGCTTTCCGATCTGTCCAACCACAATATTCACCATTGGATCTGCCAGAACATCTGAAAAGTCAATATTCAACAAAACTTCTCCCCACAGATATTTATCCGGTTCATACACCAGCATCCGGACATTTGGATATTCTTTCCGCATTGCCCTGATATAAGCCAGATTTGCCATTCCTATCACAATTGCAATCCCATACTCTTTATCACTCTTGTATACCTGAAGCCATCTGTTGATCCCAGTCTGGCTGTCATAACGGCTGTTCAGATAATAATCATGATTTTCTTTTCTTACTCCCATGATTTTCTCATTCTTTTCCGATACATCCTGAAAAATATCCCTAATCTTTCCCTCATACAAATATTCTTCCTTATCCAGTTCTTCGATCAGGTTAAACATATATGGTTTTTCTTTCGTAATGGTTTCGATATTAATATCCAGCATCTTTGACTGTTCCATCATTCTTCTGCCTGCTCCTTTGCAAGTTCTTTTAAAATGTCATTATAAAATAATAAAGTATTTTTTATCTCATATTCCATGGTATCTGCTAACAGAACGGTGTCCCTCTTTTCAAATCCGGTCATCAGATTCTTCATCTGGGTCAGTATAATATCCTCCGGCACGTCCACTCCCAGCTTCTGAAATTCCGGCACCCGGTCTGTAAATTCCTTTAATACAAGATTCAGTTTCTTGATACAGCTGATTAATTCTTTATTCCCTGCTCCCGTACTTTCCCACAGATTCTGGATGCATATATCCATCATATCGATTACCTGTTCATTTCTCTCTATTAATTCCATCTCTGCCTCTCTCTTTATACGAAAATAAGCTACTCCTAAGAGTAGCTTATTCATGATAGTTTTATTCAGCGAATAAATTAGCCTAAGAGTGATAATACACCCTGAGTAGCCTGATTTGCCTGAGCAAGCATTGACTGACCAGCCTGAGCAAGGATCTGGTTCTTGCTGTACTCAACCATAGCATCAGCCATATCTGTATCACGGATTCTGGATTCTGCTGATGATGTGTTTTCAGATGTTGTATCAAGGTTAGCGATTGTATGCTCCAGTCTGTTCTGGATAGCACCAAGAGCTGATCTCTGAGTAGATACCTTTGTAATAGCTGACTGAATCTTTGTCATAGCATTACCTGCAGCTGTGAATGTTGAAACTGCGATTGACATCTTGCCATCTGTTCCTGCAAGACCTAATTTGTTTGCATTCATACCACTGATGGAGATAGCAATCTTCTGTCCTGATAATGCACCTACCTGAAGGTTCTTTCCTGTGAAAGTACCATCTAACAGATTCATTGTGTTGAACTGTGTTGTAGATGCAATTCTGTTTAATTCAGAAGTTAAAGCTGTTAATTCAGCCTTGATAGCCTTTCTGTCTGTAGATGTATTCGTATCGTTAGCTGCCTGTGTTGCTAATTCGTTCATTCTCTGAAGAATAGAATGAGTTTCATTTAAAGCACCTTCAGCTGTCTGGATAAGTGATACACCATCTTCAGCATTTGTTGAAGCCTTG
>OLSL01003800.1_pt1 | contig 10255 bp, 8 predicted proteins | sample 1672511 | NCBI WGS metagenome assembly OLSL01 (sample SAMEA3136694, study PRJEB25190) | human gut metagenome | biome: human gut; feature: human-associated habitat; material: faeces | place: Austria | collected 2013
CCTGCCATGCGGCTGTCTGTAAGTAGACGTAAAAAACAGCAAGGCTCCCGCCCGGAGGATCTGCCCCGGGTGGGAGCCTTTATTTCCCGGGATATTCAGGACAGTGGAAAAATTTTCAAAAAAGTTGCAAATCGTGCAGGAAATCTTCCTTGTAGTCCGTTTTATAAGATGGTATCATGACATTGATTTGCGCAGCTGACCCGGAGCAGGAACTCGCAGGTGGGATGATTTTTGCGGGTGCGGCGGGAAGGGCGCAGAGCGATGAACGCAGGAGGAATGCATTCTTCTTTATCACAGGTCTACAGGAAAAAACACAGGAGGTCAGGCTTTTCATGCTAGGTTTCAACAAAAAGACACAGGACGCCTCTCCGCAGGAGAACACCGGCGGGGAAAATAAGGTGCTCCATTTTATCCGGACCCACAAAAAGCGCTGCATCGCGGCGGTCGTGGCCGTGGCAGTGCTGGCGGTGGTGGTCATCCCCCGCAGGAGCCGCAGTGCATCGGCAGACATGGCGTATGTGCAGGAGGCGCTAGGACGCCGCGACATCGTGAACGTCTACGACGGCAGCGGAACCATCAATGCCGCCGATTCCTACACCGTCAAGTCCCTCGTCACCGGCACGGTGCTCACCGCTGACTTCGAGCTGGGCGACACCATCCAGAAGGGCGATGTCCTCTACGTCATCGACAGCTCGGATGTGGAAGGCGACCTCGAGAGCGCACAGCTTTCGGTGTCTCAGGCTCAGCGCAGCTACGATGATGCTGCCGACGCCCGGAACGTCCGCACGAAGATCAGCGGCGAGGTCAGCTCCTTTGCCGTGGCCGCTGGCGACGCGGTGCAGGCCGGTCAGACCGTCGCCACCGTCCGCGACACCTCTGTGATGCTGCTGGCCGTGGATTTCCCCGCCGCCGAGGCCCAGAGCTTCGCCGTCGGTCAGGCTGCGCAGGTCATGCCGGACACCACCTTTGAGGTGCTGAACGGCACCATCCGCTCGGTATCGGGCGCAGACCCCTCCGGTGACGCCAGCCTCATGACCTGCACCGTCACCATTGCGGTGCCCAACACGGGCAGCCTGACCACCGCGCAGGCCGCAGTGGCGCAGGTGAACGGCGTCAGCTCCCTCAACTCGGCCCATTTTGCCTACCAGCGCGAGGAGACCGTCGTGGCCGCTGCCTCCGGCACCGTGTCCGAGCTTTGCGTCAGGGAGGGCAGCACCGTCCGTCAGGACGACGTGCTCCTCCGCATCACCGGCAAGGATCTGGACAAGCAGGCCCAGAACGCTGCCGACAATCTTCGCTCTGCCGAGCTGCGGATGTCTTCCGCAGAGCGGAACATCAGCCACTACACCATCGATGCGCCCATCAGCGGCACCATCGTGGACAAAAAGGTCAAAGCCGGCGATAAGCTCAGCGCCAACGACGCGGCCATGCAGAACCTCTGCACCATCTACGATATGAGCTATCTGGAACTGAAGCTCAACGTGGACGAGCTGAAAATTCGTTCTCTGAAGGTCGGGCAGGAGGTGGAGATCACCGCCGACGCCGTCCCGGGCGAGACCTATAAGGGCACCATCAGCAGCATCCTCGTGGCCGGCACCACTGCCAACGGCTCTACCAGCTACCCCGTCACCGTCCGCATCGACGAGATGGGTGATCTGCTGCCCGGCATGAATGCCTCGGCCAAGATCACCACCGCCAGCGTCAAGGACGTTCTGGCCCTGCCCAACGCCGCCCTCGTCCGGGGCAGCTATGTGCTGGTGACGAAGGATTCGCCCAGCGCCGCCAATGCCGAGGCCTCCATGACCGCCCCCGACGGCTATGTCTACGTCAAAGTGACCACCGGCATCAGCGACGATGATTACATCGAGGTGAAGAGCGGCCTGCAGGAGGGCGACACCATCGCTTACGACACCTCGACGGTCAGCGCGACCGACTTCTACAGCAACATGATGGTGTCTGCCGAAGGAGGCGACGAATGAGCGCCCTGATCGAGTTTGACGAGGTCTGCAAATACTACCAGATGGGTGACACCCTCGTCAAAGCGGCAGACCACATCTCCATGAAGATAGACCGGGGCGAGTTCGTGGCCATCGTGGGCCAGTCCGGCTCCGGCAAATCCACCTGCATGAACATCATCGGCTGTCTGGATGTGCCCACCCACGGCCGGTATCTGCTGGACGGCAGCGACGTCGGCAAGATGAACCGCCGTGAGCTGGCGGCCATCCGGAACGAGAAGCTGGGCTTCATCTTCCAGCAGTATAATCTGCTGCCCAAGCTGACCCTGCTGGAAAACGTGGAAGTCCCCCTCATCTACGCAGGCGTGGGCGGCAGTGAGCGCCGCCGCCGCGCCATCGCAGCGCTGGAACAGGTGGGTCTGGGCAGCAAGCTCCGGAACAAGCCCAACCAGCTCTCCGGCGGCCAGCAGCAGCGTGTGTCCATCGCCCGCGCCCTTGTCCGCAACCCGCCCATCATTCTGGCCGACGAGCCGACGGGTGCGCTGGACTCCCATACCGGCCGGGAGGTGCTGGGGATGCTTCAGGAACTGCACAAACAGGGACACACCGTGGTCCTCATCACCCACGACAACTCCATCGCCGTGCAGGCAGAGCGCATCATCCGGTTGGAGGACGGTGTCGTCGTCTACGACGGCGACGCCCACGCCCCCGAGGCAGTCGTGCAGCCGAACCTCATGATGTCGGCCCCGAAAGCCGGAGAGGAGGGAGCGCACGCATGATAAAGGAGACCTTCAAGCAGGCCATCCAGAACGTGTGGAGCAACAAAGTCCGCACCTTCCTCACCATGCTGGGCATCATCATCGGCGTTATGGCCGTCATCGTCATCGTCGGCCTCGGCAACGGCATGACCCACATGATGCAGGACTTCTACTCCGATATGGGCAGCGATATTCTGTCGGTCAACGTCATGACCGCCAGCACCCGCACGGTGGAGGTCAGCGATGTGTATAACATCATCAACCAGAAGCCGGAGTATTACAGGGGCCTTTCGCCCATCGCCAGCGCCGGGACGGATCCGCTGCGGGTGGCAGGGGAGAAGTACCGCCGCACCAACATCAGCGGCGTCAATGAGGATTATCTGACCATCAACAACTATAAGGTGGCCAAGGGCCGGGGCATCCAGTACGCCGACCTGATGGACAACAAGAACATCTGCGTCATCGGCGACTATGTGGACCGCAAGATCTTCGGCGGCAACGGCCTCGGCAGCACCCTGAAAGTGGGGGCCAACGAGTACCGCATCGTGGGCGTGCTGGAGGGCCGCTCCAAGCCCGCCGCCCAGTACGAGGGCGGCAACGACGACGTTGTTCTTGTCCCCTACACCACCCTGCTGAGCCTCAGCAGCGGAAGCAGCGTCAGCCAGTATTACGTCGTGCTGCAGGATGCAGACCACTCGGACGAGGCACAGGAGTTTTTGCAGTCGCGGCTCAAGAAGCTGGTCAGTAAGGATGACTACGTCTTCGTCATGAGCCTGAGTGCGGCAATGTCGCAGATGTCCTCTATGATCAATATTATGGTGGGCGTCCTGACGGCCATCGCAGGCATTTCGCTTCTGGTGGGCGGCATCGGCATCATGAACATCATGCTGGTGTCTGTCACCGAGCGCACCCGCGAGATCGGCATCCGCAAGGCGATGGGCGCAAAGGAAAGGACCATTCTGGCCCAGTTCGTCACCGAGGCAGCCACCACTTCGGCTCTCGGCGGCACGCTGGGCATCATCCTCGGCTATATCGTGTCGGCCATCGCCAATCAGGTGCTTCCCATGTTCACCGACGGCATGGACGTCACGGTCAGCCCGTCCTTCAACTCCATCGCGGCGGCCTTCGGCATCTCGGTGTTCATCGGTGTGCTGTTCGGCTATCTGCCCGCAAAGCGTGCAGCGCGGCTCAACCCCATCGACGCGCTGCGGTATGATTGATCTCCCCGGAATGCGAAAGGCTCTCCCTTTGGGAGCGCTGTCACCGAAGGTGACTGAGAGGGCAAGGATGCTTGCCTTGGTCAGGCGGCTTGCCCTCTCCGTCTCGCATTCGCTCGCCACCTCTCCCAAAGGGAGAGGCTTCGCGCTGATTTCTACAAGGAGTAACCACCATGAAAAAACGTCTTCTCGCATTTCTGCTGGCGCTCAGCATCGCGGTGTCGATGCTGGCTGCGCCGGCGTCGGCTGCGGGCAATAACACCGCCGTCCAGTTTGCCATCACGCTGGGTGCTATGGATGCGGACCAGTCCGGCGCTCTGAACGCAGCCGTGACCCGCGGCGCATTCGCCAAGATGCTCACATCCTACTCCACCTTCCGGGAGAGCGTTTCCTCTCAGGGAGCCGTGGGCACCCTTTACACCGACCTGCCCGGCACCTCGGCATGGGCACCCTATGTCCGCATCGCGGTGCAGCAGGGCTGGATGAACGGCTACACCGACGGCAGCTTCCGCCCGGACAACGCCGTCACGCTGGAAGAAGCCTGCACTGCCGTCCTCAAGCTGATGGGCTATAAGATGACCGACCTGAGCGGCGCGTTCCCCAACGCCCAGCTCAACAAGGCCAGCGAGATCGGCCTGCGCAGCGGTCTTGACCGCCGTCAGGGCGAGGCGATGAACTACGAGGACTGCGCCATCCTGCTCTACAACGCCCTCACCGCCAACAACGCCAGCGGCTCGGCCTACGGCACGACGCTGGGCTTTACGGTGAGCGACGGTCAGGTGGACGGCTCCACCGTCCTGCTCAGCAGCCTGCAGGGTCCCTTTGTCGCCTCGGAGAGCACGGTGCTGCCCTTCGTGCCCGCCAGCGTCTACCGCAACGATAAGGTGTCCGACTCTGCCGAGCTGAACAAGTACGACGTCTATTACTACAGCGAGAGCCTCAAGACCCTGTGGGTCTACACCCGCCGCGCCGCAGGCCGCATCACCGAGGTGTCGCCCTCGGCCAGTGCGCCCACGTCCATCACGGTGGCAGGCACCTCCTATACGCTGGGCAGCACGGCCATCGCTTCGCAGGTGTCTTCCCTCAACGGCGGCGGCGTGGGCCAGATCGTGACGCTGCTGCTGGGTATGAACAATGTGGCCGCAGGCATCGTCACCGGCGAGGAGGCCGATGAGGTCTTTTACGGCGTGGTGCAGTCGGCTTCCCGCAACCTCATCGACGAGGACAACAGCGCCGATGTGCTCCAGACCGTCAAGGTCATGTGCACGGATGGCATCGCCCGCACCGTGAATGTGGACAAAAGTCTGAACTTTCCCACCGGCTGGCTGGTGGAGGTGAAGGTCAACGCCGACGGCGAGAGCGTGGAGAAGATCTCGGAGTGCTCCGTCAATGGCGTCGTGAACGAGAACGCCACCGCACTGGGCGATATGGCCCTTGCAGACGACGTGCAGATACTGGATACGAGTACAGGGGGTGTGGCTGGGACGGTTCGTCCCAGCCGCCTATCGGGGGTAAAGTTAGATGCTTCCGATGTCCGCTACTACACCACCAATCCGCAGGGCCAGATCGATAAGCTCATCCTGAACGACGTTACCGGTGACCTGTGGTATTACGGTGTGTTGGATGACGTGAAAAATGTTGCTACCAACTACAGCACCCTCCTCAGCGCCATCAAGGCTGAGCCGGGCGACGGCACCATCGACACCGATGCGGTCGTCAGTCAGGTGAAGAGCATCATGGTGCCCACCACCACCGAGATCCTCTGGGGCGTCATCTCCGGCGACATCCTCAGCACGGCATGGCAGCGCCTCACCAGCAATACCGGTGCCCTGCTGAGCCTCGGTTTCCAGCAGATCGCCCAGATCACGGGCACGCCCCTCAGTCAGATCTTCAACTTCATCGGCAGCGGCGCGACCTACATCGGCTATGTCGGCGGCCAGCAGGTCAGCCTGAGCACCCCCATCAAGTATCCGGTGCTGGCAGGCGGCATTGCGGTCTGTCAGGAGACCACCGGCTCAGTCCGCAACATGGTGCAGCTGATGCCCATGAAGATCGACAAGGTGGGTGCAGCCAGCGTCCTCTCCTCCAACGGGGAGCGGTTTGAGATGGCCGACGACGCGCAGGTCTATCTGTGGTACAAGGGCCAGTATTACTACACCAAGCTCACCTCGGTGAACTCCGATGACTACTACCTCACCGGCTGGTACGACAACTTCGGCTGCGCCGCCGGCAAGAAGGTGCGCATCATCGTCGCGGTCAAGAAGGATTGATGCCGGGCTATTACAGCCGCCCCGCGCGGCTGGGCCGTCAGGCGCGCCAACTGCTTCTCCCGCGGCGGTGTCCCTACTGCCGCGAGGTATTGGGGACGCTGCTGCGCTGTGAGGCGTGTATGCCCCGTCTGGAGGAGCTGCGCCGCAGTCCGACTATGCGGCTGGCCCGGGCTAGCCACTATCTGGGCAGGCTGGAAGGGGCCGCCGCGCCCTACCGGTATGAGGGTGTCGTCCGGGACGCTATCCTCCGCGCCAAATACGAGGGGGAGAGCTGGACGGCGGTGGAGCTGGGCGTGGAGATGACAGCCCGGCTGTTCGGCGCAAAGGTCGAGATGCACTTTGCCGAGCCGGTGCCCGGCCCTGTGGCGGGCGCTGCGGTCGGGTATGATTGCATCATCCCGGTGCCTGCCAGCAGCCGTCGGCGCGGCTACAACGTGCCGGAACGGATGGCCCGGCCGCTGTCTCATGCACTGGGGCTTCCGCTGCTGCCGAAGGCGCTCTGCCGCGCCCGGGCCGGACGCCATCAGGCCGGGCTTTCGCTGGAGGAACGTCTGGTGAATGTGGCAGGCGCGTTTCGTGCGCAGGAGCCGGAGCTTGTGGAAGGAAAGCGGGTGTTGCTGGTGGATGACGTCATCACTACCGGCGCGACAGCCGCAGCCTGTGCGCAGGCCCTCTTGGATGCAGGCGCACACAGCGTCTTTGCGGTGGCACTGGCTGCGTCAGGCGGAGAAATGGACGCAACATCGAATGCTTCCGAAGCATGAGCGAAAAATCCAGAAAAAATTGAAGAAAATTGCAAAAAGTGCTTGACAAAACGGCCTGCAACGGGTATACTAATGGAGCTGTGAGCGATGAGCCACAACAAATATCCGGGTGTAGCGCAGTTTTGGTAGCGCGCTTGAATGGGGTTCAAGAGGCCGTGAGTTCGATTCTCGCCACTCGGACCAAACAAAAATAATCCGAACTTGTTTCCGATAGGAGATGGGTTCGGATTATTTGTTTTCTTCGGAAAATTAGCGTTTGCGAAGCAATGAAAGCCCCAGTGGGGCTTTTAAGCGACGGAACGGTCTGCGTTAGCAGATGGAGGGGCCTTGCCCCGACAAGTTCCATGCAGGTGTCCGTGGAAGATAAAATCCGAAATCATAGATTGACCGACATAAGGCACACATGATTTCAGGAGGACACGAACATGAAGTACGATGCAAGAGCTTGCCATTTCAACATGGACACCGGCTGCGTGGAGCTGCTGCTCCGGGATGGAAGAATGATCTCCATCGACTGCACCGGGGTCGAGGATGCACTGGATGTGACCATAGCGCAGAGGGCAGAATTGGATTACCTCATCTATAATGACCCGCTTGGCTATGCCGATTTGATTCTGAATGGCGATCCGAAGGAATATTTGAAGAAAGTGGCCGGGAATCATGGACTGGAAGATTAGGTAGTAAAACAGTGTACATTATTAATGGTTACGTTCTATAAAAAACGCTGATAATTAAAATAGCAATATGCAGCAGAAGGGTCTCTTCACGGAGAAATTCTGCTGCTTTTTAATAAGGTGTATGGAAGGATATTTTGTTGTGTCTTTCTCTAAAAAAGATATAGGGTGGTTAGAAAACACTAAATGTGCTATAATGCTCTTAAAAGAGTTTGAAAAGACCGAAGATCGTTATAATTAGAAGGGAGAAGAAAATGAGTTTTTCATTAAATGCATGTTATGCAGCATTAAAGACTGTAAAAGCTCAAAATGTGGATGAAGCTTTTAACGTTATGATAATTGCACTTATAGAGAACAAGAGGTATCAGCAGATTAACATAGCCGATATTATACAAGATTTCAATGATAAATTTGGCTTTTCAATTCCTTATTTTCCAATGATGAGACTTCTTTCCAATTTGTGCCGCAAGAAAATTTTGAAGAGATCGCAAAATAGATATTTCGTAAATTTTGATAATGATGAATTGGATAGCATAGGAGAGTCTTTTTGGAATGATTTGGAAAATCAGGAAAGAAATCAGAAAATGTTATTGAATCGTTATGTACAATTCATAGCTACAAAGTATAGCGAGGAAATAACAATTGAGGATGCTGCGAGAGTTTTTAATGCGTTCATTGAGGAGAACGGTGTTGTTTTCATTAAAAACCATGAATATGAAAAAAGTACAACGGAAACATACAGGTTTTGCGTATTACTAAAAGAACTCGAAACATCCGATGGAAAACTTTTTGCATTTGTGGAATCTGCAATAGTAGGGCGGATACTTTCAGAATTAGTGATTTTTACTGGTGATAGAATAGATTTGAAAAAGTCAAATGCAAAGGTTTTTCTTGATACAAGTATCATTTTTAAATTGCTTGGTATTAGTACCATTGATCGAAGTGAGTATTATAAAAAACTTATTAAAGATATGATAGATATTGGATTTAAACCTTATGTCTATCAACACACATATAGTGAAATTGTTACGATTCTATCGAGTAGTGAATACTGGATAGGAAATTATCAGTTTGATCCTAGTAAGTCATCTGAGGCAACTAGCTATTACATAATGAACGGAAAAAGTCGAGAGAATGTAGAACTCCAAATAGCGAATCTGCAAGATGATTTGGAGAGTCTTGGAATTTATGTGTATGATATGGATTATCCTCAAAGAATTCCGGTTGGCGTGACCGATGATAAAACATATTATGATAAAATCGTAAGTGAGTATAAAAGAACCAATTCACAATTCAATGAGAGTGAGATGAGAAATACTGTTTGGGACGATGCAAAATCGTTTTTCTTTACAGATTTTCTTAATGCGGGACAAAATGCGTTTAGTTTTGCTGGAATTCAAAATATTTTTGTGACGCATAATGAAACTCTTTCTAAGGTTTCAAAAATCCAGCTATCAGAGAGTGGATCAAAAGTGGAAGCAGCGATTCCTTTTTGTGTGTCGGATGTGTTTTGGGGAAATTTGATTTGGGCAAATTCATCAGAAAGTCTTAGCATAGCAGGAAAGCAACGGCTGATGACGATTGTGGCCGCTGCTTTTGAACCAACTGTGGCAGTGTTACATCGGTTGAAAGAAGAACTAGACAAGTTAGAGAAAGAAAACAAAATTACAAAAGAAAATTGCTATTTTCTGAAGTCAAATCGAATGGCCTTAGATATGCTGGTGAGAATCACAGAAGGAGATGCCAGCAAATTTACAGATAGTACCCCTTTTGAAATACTTGATAAAATTCGCTCAGAAGCAAAAGATGAGGGAATTAAAGAGGAAAAAGTCCGAAATGAAACCGAAAAGCACGAAATAAGGAAAGCACACGAAAAGTTGGAATGCGAACACGAAGAAAAGTATCTAAAACAACTTGAACAAGAAAAAAGAGATATTGATGCACAATACCAGTCACTTGATGGTGAGAAAGCGCGCCTAGATAAAGAAAAAGAAAAGCTTGAAATGTGCCAAAAAGAGTGTGTGCAAAAGGCTACAAAAAGATGCGAGCATATAAGGATGGCTTTTTTAATTGGGATAGTACTGTGGCTTATTGTTGGGGTAGTATTACTGATGAAATTCAATGTTTTATATTCGTGCGTTGAGTTGATATTCGGTATTTTGGTGACGCTGATTTTCAATAATAAGCTAGCATCGTGGATAATAAAGGATGCAGACCTTCAAGAAAAGATTGCCTTAATACAAAATTATGAAAAAATGAAGGAAGCACTTATACTACAATACTATAAACGAGAAAAGTGTACATTGAAAGAAATTATGCAAATTGAAAAACAATTGAGTTCTATTCAAGTTAAAAAAGATGATTTGGCAAGACGTACACAAGAAAACTCTGAAAAGCAATGTGAGGCGAGAGGCAAGATTGAAAAATTGAAGAACAGTTGCGTAGAATGAATTTTGGTATAAAGTGGGAGTGTGATTTAGAGAAAACTAATACCAGTAATTTTAGCATACAAAAACAGGGTGCGTCCTGCGGACACACCCTGCCAAAATCCACATACGATAACGATATGTACAACAGGGCGTTCCCCGTAGCAGAGTTCCCATAAAACAGTATTTGC
>OLSL01003802.1_pt1 | contig 10249 bp, 10 predicted proteins | sample 1672511 | NCBI WGS metagenome assembly OLSL01 (sample SAMEA3136694, study PRJEB25190) | human gut metagenome | biome: human gut; feature: human-associated habitat; material: faeces | place: Austria | collected 2013
CTAATCCTGTATCATAAGGTGTTCCCTTGAATGTCTCAACCATAACTTCTGTTGCCGGCTGAGATGTTCCAAGTGCGAATGGAGACATTGCTGTATCGATGATATCAGCTCCTGCCTCAACAGCTTTCATGTATGTCATGGAAGCAACACCGGATGTATAGTGTGTATGCATCTCGATCGGGATATTTACTGCATCTTTCAATGCTCCAACAAGCTCTGTTGTCTTATATGGAACAAGAAGTCCTGCCATATCCTTAACACAGATTGAGCTTGCACCCATGTCTTCGATTCTCTTTGCAAGGTCTACCCAGTATTCCATTGTGTAAGCATCACCGAGTGTATAAGACATTGCAACCTGTGCATGAGCTTTCTCTTTGTTCGCAGCCTTTACAGCTGTCTGAAGGTTTCTCATGTCATTGAGGCAGTCGAAAATACGAATGATATCGATTCCGTTTGCCACAGATTTCTGTACGAAATACTCTACAACATCATCAGCGTATGGACGGTATCCAAGGATATTCTGTCCACGGAACAGCATCTGAAGTTTTGTATTCTTGAATCCATCACGGAACTTTCTAAGTCTCTCCCATGGATCTTCTTTCAGGAAACGGAGGGAAGCATCGAATGTTGCTCCACCCCAGCACTCTACAGCATGATATCCAACCTTGTCCATCTTCTCAACGATTGGCATCATCTGCTCTGTTGTCATTCTGGTAGCAATCAGAGACTGATGTGCATCACGCAGAATAGTTTCTACTATTTTAACTGGTTTTTTTTCAATTTCTGCCATTTATTTATCCTCCTAATTTACTTAACGCCGAAAATAGCCATAAATGTTCCGGCTGCTACTGCAGTACCGATAACACCTGCTACGTTTGGTCCCATGGCATGCATCAACAGGAAGTTTGTAGGATCTGCTTCCGCACCTACCTTCTGGGATACACGTGCTGCCATAGGCACTGCGGATACACCTGCGGAACCAATTAACGGATTAATCTTTCCACCGGATAATTTACACATTAATTTACCAATCAGTACACCTGCTGCTGTTCCGAATGCGAATGCAATCAGACCAAGTGCTACAATCTTCAATGTATCAAGGTTTAAGAATGCTTCTGCACTGGTACTTGCACCTACGGATGTACCAAGCAGGATAACTACGATATACATTAAAGCATTGGAAGCTGTCTCAGCGAGCTGTTTTACTACTCCGGATTCGCGGAACAGGTTACCTAACATCAGCATACCAACAAGAGGTGCTGTGGTAGGAAGAATCATTACTACTACGATGGTAACGATGATTGGGAATAAGATTTTTTCCAGCTTTGTTACAGGACGAAGCTGTTCCATCTTGATCTTTCTTTCCTTCTCAGTGGTCAGCAGCTTCATGATAGGCGGCTGGATAATCGGAACCAGTGACATATAGGAATAAGCCGCTACCGCGATCGGTCCCATCAGGTCTGTCTGTCCAAGTTTACCTGCAAGGAAGATGGATGTAGGACCATCTGCACCACCGATGATGGAGATAGCTGCTGCTGCCTTATCATTGAATCCCATGGCAATCGCACCAAAGTATGCAATGTAGATACCGAACTGTGCTGCCGCACCCATAAGGAAACTCTTTGGATTTGCAATCAGTGGTCCAAAGTCTGTCAGGGCACCTACGCCTAGGAAGATAAGTGAAGGTAAGATACTCCACTCATCCAGAATATAAAAGTAATGCAATAAACCGCCGACACCGTTGGATGTTTCCTCCGGTGATGCGATGATATCCGGATAAATGTTTACGAGAAGCATTCCGAATGCAATCGGCACAAGCAATAATGGTTCATATTCTCTTTTTATTGCTAAATACAGGAATACACATGCCACCAGAATCATTACATAATTGCCCCATGTCAGGCCAAAGAATGCAGACTGATGAATCAGGTTTCCCAAAACGTCAAAAACGTAATCCATGTTGAAACCTCCTTTAAAGTATTTGTAAAACGTTTTTTCTTACTTTTACAAAATTAGTTTAAAGTAGCGAGTACTGCTCCGGCTTCTACTGAACCACCTTCTGCTACGTCAATACTTGCAACGGTTCCGTCCTGTGGTGCTACAATTTCGTTTTCCATCTTCATAGCTTCCAGAATCATGACAACCTGTCCTTTTGTTACTGCTGTTCCAACCGGTGCTTTTACAGAGAGAACTTTACCTGGCATTGGTGCAGTTATTTTTACTCCGCCCTGTGCTCCGGCTGCTGCCTTTGGTGCTGCTGCAGGTGCAACAGGTGCTGTTCCTGCTCCGGTCTCTTCTACTGCGACATCATATACATTTCCATTAACTGTAATTCTATAATTCTTCATAATTTTTTATATATCCTTTCTAATCGAAATTTCTCTTTGACTTGCGGATAGAACGTACAACAAATCCATCAGAAGAAGTTCCTGTAGAAGCTGCAATCGCTGCAGTAATAACTGCTACAAGTTCTGTATCATCTGCAAGTTCTTCTTTTGCCTCAATCTGTGATGTAACATTTTCCACTGCTGCAAATTTTTCCGGTTCGTCTTTTTTCTTTGCAAATTTTGCCTGAATGTCCGGAATATAACGGAACAGTGATATAATAAAGGAAATCACTATCAGGATCGCAAATACCGTAACAAGTCCGATCAAAGTATTTAAAGCTGCGCCGGACATTTTCTCACCCATGGTTTTTTCATGGCTTTCCACGGTTGAAAATGCGATTCCTGTCGGTGTGAGCTGACCGCCGATATAGTTACAGGTCAGTGTCATGACAAGATTTACATTTTCAAATTCAGCGGTACATACTACAGAATATCCTTTTTCTGTTTCTGTTGCTTTTGTCTCTGTCACTTCCTTGAATTTACCAAGCGTATCATTCTCTAGGTAGGTGTAATAACTTTCTGCCGCTTTCTTGAGAAATCCATTTGCATTTTCTTTGTAATATTCTGCATCATCAATCGTCATTGCAGCAAATGCTGACATATAGGACTGTGCCGCCTGGATTGCCGTATCTTTATCCGATGTGCTTGACATCATGGAAGAATAATAATCGGATGCTTCATCTGCATAAACAGCCGGTGTGCACATGGTTAATATCAATACAAAGGCAATTAAAAACTGTTTCATCTTTTTCATAACTGCCACCTCCTAGACTGTACCATGTTTCTTTGCCGGGCGTTCCTCTTTCTTTGTATAAAGCATTTCAAATGCACCAATGACATACTTTCTTGTATCTTCCGGTGCAATGATGCTGTCTACATAGCCTCTCTTTGCTGCAGAAGCTGCACTTACCTGCAATGTTTCGTATTCTGCCTTCTTTTCATTAATAAATGCAACAGAATCTTCTGCTTTCTTGATTTCTTCTGCATAGATAATTCTTACTGCTGCATCGGAATCCATGGTTCCAATCTTTGCATCCGGCCATGCATATACAATATCTGCATTACATGCTTTGCTGTTCATCACATTGTATGCATTTCCCATTGCCTGTCCGACTACCACATTTACCTTTGGTACGGTTGCTTCTGCATAAGCATAAGTCAGTTTTGCTGCTGCCTTTGCAATTCTCTTTTCATTGTCAACGGTTGCTGCAAATCCAGAAGCATTTGTCAATGTCAGAACCGGAATATTAAAGGCATCACAGAAGTTTACAAAATCTGCGGCTTTCTCACAGCCTTCTGCTGTCAGTGCTGTTCCGAGTTCTTCTGCTTTTCCTTCTTCATCATAAACAGCTGCTCTGTTTGCCACTGCACCTACGGTAATTCCGTTTAATTTCATGAATCCGGTTACCATGTTCTTTGCATAAGCCTTCTTAATTTCAAAGAATGTTCCAGCATCTGCAAGATTCTCCAGTGCGATCTCTGTATCGCCGACACAGTCAGCAAGATTTTCGCAGACTCTGTTTAAATCATCTGCACACTGTTCTTCCGCAAAGTCATCATTGTTCATCGGAAGCACGCTTACAAGCTGTCTGATTCCCGCAAGAACCTCGTCCTCTGTTCCGGTATAATCTGCCATACCTGAAACTTCTGCCTGATATGCGGCTGATGCCGTATCACATTTCTCTGCCCTGTTTCCATCCAGTGTGTTCGGTGCGTTTACAAAAAGCTTTCCGTCTTCAGCCATAAATGTGAAATCAGAAAGGGATGCCATAACACCCATTCCACCTCCACATGTTCCGAATACTGCCGTAATCTGTGGAACTACGCCTGATGCTGCTGCCTGCTTTGCATAAACTTCACCAAATGCATTTAATGCATCTGCTGCTTCCTCAAGCCTGAGACCGGCACAATCTACCAGTGCTACTACAGGTGCTCCCATCTTTACTGCCATGTCATAAAGTCTTGAAATCTTCTTTGCATGCATTTCTCCAACGGTTCCACCAAGTATTGATGCATCCTGACTGTAAACATATACCAAGCTATTGTCGATTACACCATATCCGGTAATAACTCCATCCGATGCAGCGACTTTATCCTGCATATTAAAATCGGTGCTTCTGGCTGTTACCAAACCGCCGATTTCGACAAAGCTGTTTTCGTCAAGCAATGCATTGATTCTATTCATTGCTGACTCTTTTGCCAAATTACTCATCATTCAGCCCTCCATTTAATATATTTTTAAGCAGAATTGCTTATTATCCATAAAGTTTTGTATCATTCTTAATGATTGCGCATATTCACGCAATTATTCACATAAGTATATACAAAGGTGGTAATCAAAATTTCTGCCGATTATAATTTTATATCGAATTGCCAAAATTGGCAAGCTGTTTTTTGTGCAATTTTACATAAAATTACATATTTTTTTGTGAGGTATTTCATGCGATTCTTTCTGCGATGTTTTTTTACCCTCTTTTTTCTCTTTTTTTTCGTATTTTTTACCACTTTCCACTTATCTGCCGGAGAACCTTCCCCTGATGAGCTTCATGCCCTGTCAGCCTGTCTGATGGATGCGGACAGCGGGCGAATCCTGTATGGCAAAACCTGTTCCGAGGTCCGTCCCAACGCAAGCACCACCAAAATCATGACCTGTATTCTCGCGCTGGAGTACGGAAATCCGGACGATCTGGTCTGTGTCAGCAAGTATGCCGCTTCCATGCCGGATGTGCAGTTGAACATGAATACGGGCGAATATTACCGGCTCGGCGACCTGCTTTACTCCCTTATGCTCGAATCCCACAATGATACTGCCGTAGCCATTGCAGAGCATATCAGCGGGGACGTTTCTTCTTTTTCCGTGCTGATGAACGAGAAAGCTGCCCAGATCGGCTGTACCGGCACCCATTTCATTACACCGAACGGTCTGGATGCCACAGAAACCGTCGATGGTACGGAATATATCCACGGAACTACGGCTGCGGATCTCTGTCTTATCATGTCCTATTGCATTAAAAATGATACCTTTCTTTCTATTACACAGACGGCATCCCATACCTTTACCAATTATTCCATCGGGGATGATGGCAACGCAGTTCCCGGAAACAGAAGTTTTACCGTAAATAATAAAAATGCCTTTCTCCATATGATGGATGGGGTGATCTCCGGCAAAACCGGCTTCACGGGGAATGCAGGCTACTGTTATGTGACCGCACTTAGAAATGGAGATCGCACTTTTACGGTGACTCTGCTCGGATGCGGCTGGCCGAATAACAAAACCTACAAATGGCAGGATGCGTCCCTGCTGTTAAATTATGGTCTGGAAAATTTTTCCAGAAAGGATTTATTTGATTATGAAATGCAATTCCCTCCGGTTTCTGTCACGGACGGCATTACCGGAAGTGTTCCGGTAGAAATCCATCCTGCCCCGCTCATTTATGCGGTCAAATTTTCAGACGATTTGCAGATTCACTATAATTACCGCAAAAATATAACAGCACCGGTGGAACAAGGCGATGTCATCGGATCGGTATCCTATTCCCTAAACGATACTGTTATCAGAAAATATAATTTATATGCTGCCGGATCGGTCGGCAGGTTTGATTATTCCTATTGTCTGGGCCGTGTTATACAGACTTTTCTTCTGGGTAAATAGGTTTATATCCTTCCTGGATTTCTTTTAAGATTTCCTGTCTGCCCTTTAATGCAAGAATCTTTTCCCCCAGTCCGTTCTCCTGCAGTTCCTGCAGGAGTTTTCTGTAATTCTTCCCTTCAAAAGCAGGACAGATGCCGGCTAGTCCGAGATAATAGCCTTCGTCGTCTTCCCTGCAAAAAATACGGATTGGCCATATGCTGCATTCAAACGGTTTCTCGCTGCCAAGAATACAGCCTTTCTTTTCATCCAGGCAGGGACACAGAAGAATCTCCTTTTCATCATGAAACTCATAATGTGCCATATATACTTCCCTGCCATCTTTACAGACTTTATCAAAACAATCTTCCAGAATCCCGGCTTTCTTTATCCGCTCCATATCTTCTTTGGAAAACAATGGGGATTCCCATGCATCCTCTTTTACAAAAGAGCAGCAAATTCTGCACTTTGCACAGGTTTCATGTGTCAGAACATTATGTAGCATCTTTTTCTTCCTCCTGTATATATCCGATTTCCTGTTCTGCCTGCTGCTTGAATTCCGATACTTTATCCCTGTCCGGTTCCGGTAGTTCTGTAATAGAAGAAACTCCAAATTTTCTTAAGAATTCTTCGGTCGTTCCAAAGAGCAGCGGTCTTCCGGGTGCGTCCAGTCTTCCCAGTTCCGTCACAAGGTTATATTCAATCAGTTTATTGACGGCATGTTCACATTTTACACCCCTGATATTTTCTACTTCGGTTCTGGTAACCGGCTGTTTATATGCGATGATGGACAGAGTTTCCAACAGTGCATCCGACAGAACATTTTTCTTTGGCTGACTTGCGATCCGGATCAGATATTCGTACATACTACTTTTCGTACACATCTGATAGGATTTCTCCAGTTCCACAATCTGCAGTCCGCAGCATTCGTCTTCATATTTTTCTTTCAATTTTTCTATCAGTGCTTTTGTCTGTGCTTCCGACAACCCAAGTGCCTCTGCCATCTTTGACAGTTCCACGGATTTTCCCATTGTAAATAAGATTGCTTCTGCTGCCGCCAGTAACTCTGCCTGGTTTTTATCACTCTTCTTTTCCCGCATAATTCTCTCCTAATCCATTCTCTGTCCGGATACTTACCATAATATCGTCAAATAATTCTTTCTGTTCAATCACAATCTCTCCCATTTTCATCAGTTCAAGGATCGCCAGAAATGACACAATCACATGCATTTTACTATGCTGGGATTCCAGCAGTTTCCGGAAGCTGAATACTTTCTTCTCCCTTGCATAATCCCTGATAAAGGTGATTTTATCCGGAAGGCTTACTTCTTCCCGTTCAATATTTTTAAATTTACTCCGGATCGGATCTACCTTATCCTCGCTCCGGTGCATTGCCTGTCGGAAAATCTCATTCAGCTGCCCCAGTGTAATTCCTGCAAGCAGTTCATCGAGATCCACTGGCGGTTCGTATGCCGCAACTTCCTCCGGTATGGTCGGAAACTTATACATCGCAAGCTCCGCTTCCTGTTCCCGATCGCGCAGTTCATAAGACATATATTTGTACATCTTATATTCCAGAAGCTTTTCCACCAGTTCCGCTCTCGGATCTACCTCTTCGCCGTCCTCTTTGACTTCTTTTGGCAGAAGCATTCTGGATTTGATATCAATCAGGGTTGCCGCCATTACAAGAAATTCACTTACCACATCCAGATCCTGCCTGTCCATCTGATTGACATATTCGAGATACTGTCTTGTAATCTCTACAATCGGAATATCATATATATTTACTTTATTCTTTTCAATCAGATGAAGCAGCAAATCCAGTGGTCCTTCAAATGCCTGTAGTTTTACCGGAATTCCCATAGTTTTCTTTCCCTTTCTTCTGCTATCCTTCCTGGTCTTTCTTCATTTCCAGGACAACGTATTCTGCCTGGTTAAAGAGCCGGAAACGGATCGTATGTGTTCCGGCTCCCGCAGTCAGAAACATCTGTGTGTCTTTTTCTCCATATTTCCCATAGGAATACTTCGGAAATAATCTCTTGCCGGTGGAAATCACACCTCCCAGAACAGGAAGCCGTACAATTCCGCCGTGGTTATGCCCCGACAGCACAAGGTCTGCACCCCACTTCTCATATGTTTCAAAGAATTCAGGTGTATGGGCAAGCAGAATTTTTACTTCATTTCTGTCTGCTTTTTCAAAAGGATTCTGTGCTGCCAGCTTTCCTGGAAATACCTTCTCCTTGTATACTCCTGCCTGCAATTCCAGTCCGTACAGATACAATGCAGTCCTGCCATGTGTAAAATGTACCCCTGCATTATTCAGAAGTTTTATCTTTCCCATGTGTTCAACCCGGCTGATATAATCCTTCCATCCATCCAGCGCCTTTCCTCTGGTTTCGTGATTTCCAAAGGTATAATAAACCGGACAGATATCTTTGATCAGTGTCAGGAAATGAAATGCCTGCTCTGTCCGGAGTTTCTTCTCCTTTCCGATAATCAGATCCCCGCCCAGCAGAATGTAGTCGGGATTTTCCAGCCTTATAGCATCTGCCAGTTCCTGATTCTCCCTGCCAAATACACTTTCGTGCAGATCCGACAGGAACACAATCTTAATATTATCTTTTATTTTCCTGCTCTTATATAAATAATATGCCCTGGTAAAATGCGTATTTTCATAGTGGCTTCTGAGCAATACTGCTGCCAGTATTACTGCACATAATATCAGAAAGTATAACATAAAACCTCCGTATTGTAAATAATTCTATTTTCTCTAGATCCACAGTTCATGGAGCAGTCTTTTCAGACAGTCCAGATATACCATTTTCTTCACATCACTTCCGGCAATGATATCCACCGTTCCAATCTGCTTTTCTCCCAGATAGTATTCCGCAGTTCCGATCACATCCCCCTGATGTACCGGTGCCGGAATTTCTTCTTTCAGATTTATCTTCTTTTCAATCTGTCCGATGTCCTCCCCGCTGGTGCTTAAATAGCTGAATGGACCACGGTATCCGATGGTCACGCTATCCTTTACTCCCTGTGCAACTGGAACATCATTTAAGCTATCCTTATTTTCATCCCTGTACAGACTGCAGTTTGCATATCCATAATCGAGCAGCCTTACCGCTTCTGAAAATCTTGCCTTGTAATCCGGTGCTGCCATGATGACGGCAATCAAATCGATATCGTCCTTTCTTGCTGTCGCACTGACACAGTATTTTGCCTTACTGGTCGAACCGGTTTTCAGGCCGGTTGCCCACTGATACTGTTTCAGGAGTTTATTTGTATTTGCCAGACCAAATTCACTGCTTCCTTTTGCCGTTGTATGTATAATATTTTCCATCCAAATCCCGGAATAATCAAATATCTGTGGATATCTGGTAATCAGTTCCCGAGACATCAGTGCCACATCCCTCGCCGAGGTATAATGTCCATCCGAATCCGTAAGTCCGCAACAGTCCTCAAAATGGGTATTGGACATTCCAAGCTCTGCCGCCCGTTCATTCATACGTTTCACAAACTCCTGTTCGTTTCCTGCTATGTATTCAGCCATTGCGACACAGGCATCATTTCCGGAAGCCACAATAATACATTTAATCAGTGTGTCCACACTCTGTACCTCTCCTTCTTCGAGAAATACCTGCGAACCTCCCATGGATTTTGCATAGGCGGAGGTAGTTACCTGGTCTTCCAGTTCAATATCCCCTTCCCCGAGTGCATCAAAAACAAGAATGAGTGTCATTATTTTGGTAATACTTGCCGGACTAAGCTGTTCATCCGCATTGTTTTCGTAGATCACACTTCCAGTAGATGCTTCCATCAGAATACAGGCTTTCGCCGTCAGTCCAAGGGAATCCGCACCATTCTGTGTTTCTTCCTCTGCATATACATAAAACGGCAGCATGCCCAATGTCAGGATATTAATCATTAGCCATACTGCCGCGATTTTGAATTTTTTCTTCATATTCATTCTTTCATCTTTTCTTATCTCATTTTATGCTGAAAAAATGAATTTATGAATTTTCATCAAAAATCAGGAATCCTGATTTTGGGAAACTCCGGTTTCATTGCCATCTGTCGCGATATAAATGTATTCATCGGAGGTACTTACAACCGACCTTCCCTTCCACAGCTGCTTCACCGTAAAGGAATCCAGGTTCTGTACTTCATCCGCTTTTACAATCAATGTCTTATCATCGACAAACTGTGTCTCACATTTCTGGTTGTTGATATA